>Ga0207721_100063_pt1 | contig 125333 bp, 92 predicted proteins | sample TtaePargueraPR_3_FD_187756 | JGI IMG/M metagenome (GOLD analysis project Ga0207721, IMG submission 187756) | Aerobic enrichment media microbial communities from Bioluminiscent Bay, La Parguera, Puerto Rico - Tt and P2 (1) (SPAdes) | ecosystem: Environmental > Aquatic > Marine > Unclassified ... | reverse complement strand
GCCGCCGCTTTTGCTGCCTCTGCTTCTTCTTGCGCTTTTTCTCCATCACTTGTTGCTTGTTTTGCTGCCGCCTCTGCCTCCAACCTTGCTTCCTCTGCCGCCGCTTTTGCTGCCTCTGCTTCTTCTTGCGCCTTTTCTCCATCACTTGCTGCTTGTTTTGCTGCCGCCTCTGCCTCCAACCTTGCTTCCTCTGCCGCCGCTTTTGCTGCCTCTGCTTCTTCTCGCGCCTTTTCTCCATCAGTTTGTGCTTTTTTTGCTGCTGCTTCTGCCTCCGACCTTGCTTCTTCTGCCGCCACTTTTGCTGCCTCTGCTTCTTCTTGCGCTTTTTCTCCATCATTTGCTGCTTTTTTTGCTGCTGCTTCTGCCTCCGACCTTGCTTCTTCTGCCGCCACTTTTGCTGCCTCTGCTTCTTCTTGCGCTTTTTCTCCATCATTTGCTGCTTTTTTTGCTGCTGCTTCTGCCTCCAACCTTGCTTTTGCTGCTACATATTCTTGTGCCTTTTCTGCATCAGTTTCCGGTTTTGCTTGTGCTTTTTTCGCTTCAGACTCTAGCTGTTCAGCAATAGTTTCTACCTGAGTCTTTTCTACTTTTGCTGAAGCTTTAACATCATCCTTTTCGTCTTTTGCTTGTTCATCATCGGAATCGGCTTGAGCCGTTACTATATCTTTTTCTGGTTTTGAAGTTTGTATATGTATCTGATTGTTGTTTTTGCTATCTTCGTCAACTCTCTTTTGAATTGATTTAATATAGCTCCTTACTCTTTCTTTTGTTCTATCTTCTGCGCCCATATATTCATCCGAAGTCAAATAACAAATATCATCCATAATAGCTGTAATTGAATAATCTTTTAGACTTTCTACTGTAACAGATTCATTTAATTGTTGAACTACTTTAATAAGTTTGAGCTTCCCAAAACTCAAAGAAAGCGAATCCGCTTCTTTCTTTAAATCCCCTGAAACTTCGTCGGAGATAACAATTATCGATTTAGAACTATTATCTATACTCTTTACACACTCATCCAGAAGTTCAATAGATTTACCCGACTGATCACTATTTACTGCAATTGTAATGAAATTAGTTTTACTGTCGGATAAATAACCTTTTTTATCAGCTTCTTTAACTATTAAATTAATTGCATCCGATGGCTTAAGAGAGTATAACTCCTTTTCTAATATCAAGTCCTTTGTCTCATTGTTGAAATAGTTTACGTCAACCACCTTATTAAACCAATTAATTCCCAACTCTAAGCTTGGGTTTACATCGAAGCTAACATAAGATATCGGATGTTTATAGGCATATATAGACAGTGAAAGTAATACAATCATTGGCAAACAAGCTGCAATAACAATCTTACTTATTTTAAATTTTCTATTTTTGGCAATTCCACTTCTTAATAGTTTATCAGTATCCCTAATTAATTTCTCACCGGGTTTTATAGCTTCAATTGCAGACTTAACACTCATAATCTTCACCTAACCTTTCTTTCAACAGTGCACGTGCTCTAGAGAGCTGTGAATACACTGTATTTTCGGTCGAATTCAATAAACTCGCTATTTGTGAAGCTTTATATCCTTCATAATAATGCAAATATACTATGTCCTTATACTTAGGAGGAAGATTTAAAATAGCTTCAAGAACCTCGCTGTCCCGTTCATCTTCAAATGTAAGTTCTGGTATTTTATCCAAACTGACGAATTTATAGCGGAAACTCTTTATAATATCTTTACACCTATTTATTGCAACCCTGCATATCCACGCCTTTTCATGCTCATCACTTTCAAACTCTTTATCCACCTGCATAAACTTCAAAAAAACATCTTGGAAAGCATCCTCTGCTTCAGCCTTATTTTTTAAATATAGATAACAAATGCGATATACTCTATCAGAGTAGTTTGCAAGTGCACTAGAAACTCTATCGCGAGCGCTTACGGATAGTTTTTCCAATTTATCACTCCTCTCTCTTATATTACGATTGTGATTCATTAATCCTTGCATAAATTTCAATATTTTGTATATACATTTACAATATTACCACAGATTTGTCATATCAAAAAACAAAAAAAAACACATAATGAATATGTATTTTTTTAAACTCCATTATATAAAGGGACAAGAGCTAAAACAAAGCCCTTGTCCCTTTATACATTTGGCATATCTTTTTTACTTTTATAGTCAGATACCTATTGGTCGAAAAAATAAAATTAAAGCAACATCTATTTACGGTTAATTAAAGACATTACTTCTGATCTGGTTCTAGCATCAGTCTTTATTATACCTCTAAGTGCAGACGTAACCGTCTTTGAGCCAGGCTTTTTTATACCACGCATAGTCATACATAAATGCTCGGCTTCAACAACCACAGCTACTCCTAAAGGATCAATGGTTTCCATTACTACATCCGCAACTTCACTAGATAAACGTTCCTGAAGCTGAGGCTTTTTCGCCAGCAAATCCACAATTCTTGCCAGTTTACTAAGTCCCATTATTTTACCCTTCTTAGGTATATATACCACATGTGCCACACCTACAAATGGTAGCAAATGATGTTCACACACAGAGTATAGTGGTATATCTTTCACCATAACCATTTCCTCATGGTTTTCCTCCTGAAATACCTTTACCAATTGCTTTGGATCTTCATGAAGACCTGCAAATATCTCCTCATACATACGAGCTACTCTGTCTGGAGTCTCAATAATCCCCTCACGATCGGGATTTTCTCCAATAGCATACAGTATTTCTCTAACCGCTGCTCTAACACGTTCCTTATCAACCATTTTTCATTACCTCTTTTCACTTAAATAACCATTGTTATATATTATACTTCATTAAAGAGATATTTACAAAACAAAATAAAGGAAGGAGTGCATATTTTAATTGTGAGACATATTATGGAAATAACATCTGCGTAGAGGCTTAGAGAATGTTAAAGAAGCGAAGGATTAGTCGAATCACTGTTTGAGCGTAGCGAGTTTTGATTCGACCCGTAGCGAGTTATACATTCTCTTAGCCTCGGAGCTTTAGTTATTGGAATAATATGGTACACAATGATTAAATACACCATAAAGGAAGGGTTTAGTTAACATTCTCTAAGCCTCTACGTAATGTTATTTTCATATTATGTAACACGATTAAAATATACACCCATAAAGGAAGGTTGCACGGGGTGCAAAGCACCCCATCATTGTGCCAAATTTTCACGACGACTTAGCTTTATTTTTTGATATAACATCAAAAGCAACTGCTGCCAACAATACAAGCCCTTTAATAGTCATCTGCCAGTCACTTCCAACACCAAGTATAGACATACCATTATTCAAAACGCCCATAAATAATGCACCGATAATAGCTCCTAAAACTGTACCAATACCACCATATGCAGATGCACCACCTACAAAACATGCAGCAATTGCGTCTAGTTCATAGTTTACACCTGCAACAGGAGATGCCGCATTTGAGCGTGATGCAACAGAAATACCTGCCAAGGCTGCAAAAACTGCCATATTTACGTAGGCAAGAAATAGAACTTTATTTGTATTTATACCAGATAATTTTGCTGCTTTTTCATTTCCTCCCATAGCATAAAGATATCGTCCTGGAACCGTTTTCAACGTCAACACCGAGTATCCTATAATCAACACAAGAATTATGGCCATAATTATAGGTATTCCTTTGTAAATCGCCAAGTAAATGAAAAATATATTAATAGCAGCTGTAACAAATATTAATTTTAAAACAAACAAAGGTAGGGCAATACTATCAATATCATACTTTTGTTTTTCTGATCGTTTTTTATTCTCTGTAAGTATATATATTACAGAGGCAACAACACCTACCAATAAAGCAGTTATGTTCAATCCTTTACCACCAAAAACATCGGGAATATATCCACTGCTAAAGCTTCTAAAACTTTCAGGGAATGGAGCTATTGTAAGCCCTCCCATAATTGTATTTGTAAGCCCTCTGAATATGAGCATACCCGATAGTGTTACAATAAAAGCAGGTATCCTTATGTAGGCTATCCAAAACCCTTGCCAAAACCCAATCACCACTCCAACTAAAAGAGCAATTCCAATGGCAAGCCATACATTTAGTTGCATGTTTACTATAAGTATACCCACAACTCCTCCAATAAAAGCACATATCGATCCAACAGACAAATCAATATTTCCTCCTGTCAGAATACACAAAGTCATTCCGATAGCAAGAATCAGTACATAACTGTTTTGAAGTATCAGATTTGTAACATTCATAGGTAATAAAAAAGTCCCTTTTGTCGCAATCTGAAAAATTATCATAGCAGCAAAAAGGGCAATCAACATTGTATACTGACGTACATTGTTTTTTAAAACCCCTTTTATACTCTCACCCATATTCGGTGCTGTTTTTTTTGAATCAACTTTTACAGTCTCCACTATATTACCTCCCTATTACTCTGCATAATGCATTTCATGATGCTTTCCTGCGAGGCTTCATTCCGATGCTGTTCGCCTACAATTCTTCCCTCATTCATAACATATATTCTGTCACATATACCTAGTATTTCCGGCATCTCCGATGAAATAACAAGTATAGATTTACCTTCATTGGCAAGTTTATTTATTATGCAATAAATCTCATACTTTGCTCCAACATCGATACCTCGTGTTGGCTCATCAAGAATTAATACTTCCGGCTTGGTAAAAATCCATTTGGAAAGAACTACTTTTTGCTGGTTTCCTCCAGATAAATTACCTGTTTTTTGAAGTATACCCGATGATTTGATATTTAGCTTTTTGCTATACTCTTCTGCAACTTGTATTTCTTTGTTATCATCGATAAGATTTCTCTTTAGCACCTCTGAAAGATTTGCAAGACTTATATTGTTTTTTATATCCTGCATAAGAACCAAACCTGCTGTTTTCCGATCTTCTGTAACATAGGCCAGTCCATTGTCAATCGCCTGTCTCACATTTTGAAGATGTATTTCTTTGCCGTCTTTTATAATTTGTCCACTAATATTTTTGCCATAAGCTTTTCCAAAAATGCTCATTGCAAGCTCAGTTCTCCCTGCTCCCATCAATCCAGATAATCCAACTATTTCTCCTCTATGCAGCTTAATATTTACATCTTTAATTATCTTTCTTCCATCTACAATAGGATCGTATACATTCCAATTTTTTACTTCAAAAGACACCTCTTTGATATTAGGAGTACGAGTGGGGTACCGGTTAACCAGCTGACGGCCTACCATCCCTTTTATTATTCGATCTTCGGTTATGTCATCATTTTTTTTCATAGTTTCTATAGTAGCACCATCACGAATTACAGTTATTGTATCTGCAACTTTTAAAACTTCATTTAGTTTATGGGATATAATTATTGAAGTAATTCCATCTTTTTTTAGCTGTAGCATAAGATTAAGTAAATTGTCTGAATCCTCTTCATTTAAAGCAGCTGTCGGCTCATCTAAAATCAGCAGTTTTACTTTTTTAGCAAGCGCCTTTGCTATTTCAACCAACTGCTGTTTACCTACACTGATATCTTTTATCATAGAATGGGTATTTTCATTTAAACCAACTTTTTTAAGAAGATCTGCTGCCATTTTATGTGTCTTGTTCCAATCGATAATCCCCATTTTTGATCTTTCATTGCAAAGAAAAATGTTTTCCCCAATAGACATATAAGGCTCAAGCGCCAACTCCTGATGAATTATTGCAATTCCCAAATTTTCGCTGTCTTTTATATTTTTAAACCTACACTCTTTATTTTGATAAAATATTTGCCCACTGTATGTCCCATGTGGATAAATGCCACTTAGCACATTCATCAGAGTAGATTTACCAGCTCCATTTTCTCCTACTAAAGCATGAATTTCCCCCGAAGCAACTTTCAAATTGACATTATCGAGAGCTTTTACTCCCGGGAAAAGCTTAATAATATTGCGCATTTCGAGAATATGCTCCATTTTTATTCAACTCCTCTATTGAACACACAAAAACTTTCAAAAGTAGCTATGCAATCAATGAATTAGGGTAATTAAAATCATAATGGGAGCAATAATATTATGGTTTCCACCAAAATATCATTGCCCACCAAATAAATTTAAATATTACAATTCTATTGTAAATCTGATTCCTTATAATAACCGCTATCTACAAGCAACTCTTTGTAGTTTTCTGCGTCTGCATAAACAGGCTCACAAAGGAATGAAGGAATAACTTTCTTTCCGTTGTCATAGGATTCTGTATCATTTACAGGAACTTCTTTTCCTGTTTGTATAGCATCTACCATTTCAACAACTTTAGTAGCAAGGCTTCTTGTATCTTTAAATATAGACATAGACTGCTGTCCATCTATCATTGCCTTAACATTTGCCTTGTCACAATCCTGACCTGTAATTATTGGAAATGGTTTTGATGGTCCATAACCAGCATTATTAAGAGATGCAATAATCCCCAATGCTAAGCTGTCATTTGGTGAAAGAACAGCATCAAGCTTTGTTCCATCCGCATAATTTGCTGTTATAAGGTTATCCATTCTTGCCTGAGCTTTTGCAGATTCCCAATCTTTTATGGCAATCTTTGTGAATTCTTTTTGCTCACTTGGTACTACAAGTTTTCCGCTTTCTATGTATGGATTCAAAACGCTCATTGCACCCTGATTGAAGAGAGTAGCGTTATTATCATCTGGAGAACCGGCAAACAATTCAATATTAAATGGTCCCTCTTCTTCTTTTAGGTTTAGATTTTCCTCGATATACTTTCCTTGAAGTTCACCCACTTTAAAGTTATCAAATGTTGCATAGTAATCAACATTTTCAGTCTGCATAATTAGACGGTCATAAGCTATTACCTTTATATCGTTTTCAGCTGCTTTTTCAAGTACATCTGAAAGTGTTGAACCATCTATCGATGCAATAACTAAAAGATTACATCCTTTGGTTATCATGTTTTCAATTTGTTGAATCTGTTGATTGTTGTCATTGTTAGCATATTGAAGTTCAACTCGATAACCCTTTGCCTCAAGTTCTGATTTCATGTTAGCACCATCTTGATTCCAGCGTTGAAGAGATTGTGTTGGCATCGCAACACCTATAAGTGCACCTTTTTCCTCTCCTGAAGTCTGTGGTTTAGAATTACACCCTACAGCACAAAACATTAAAACCGCCACCACAACTAAAATAATCAGTCTTTTCATAATTAACTCCTCCTATTTTTATATTAGCCTTTAAGTAAATGTAAATTTTTATATCACCTAAGGCAAAAATTACATTATGAGGCAAATTATTTATATTTTAAAAAAATCTCTTTTATGCCTCAAAACAAAAATTAATACATATTTATTTTTTTCTAAAACTGCTTAATTTTTTATATGCTTTCCGAGGAATTCTCTGTATACATTTTTTTAGCTTTCTCAGCAAAGGTTTTTCATAAGCTTTCAATAAGTTCAAAATGTAATAAATAATACATTTTTTTATATTATACTTCATAAAAACCATTTTGACAAAAAAAAGTTATATTTTTTTTAGAGTATAAGAATTTATAAAAATTCAATTTTTGCAAATTCCTATACTGGGGTTTGGAAAGGGGATTCCCCTTTCCCGGTTTAAGGAGGGTGCTCAGGATGCGAAGCATCCGTCGAAGGGAACCATAGGGTTGCCTAGCGAACAAGAAAAGTCATGAGCGAAGCGAATTTTCTTAATTAAGGTGTTTCAAAAAATTCATTAGTCAATATATATAGTTCCAACCCAATAAAATCAGCTTTTTTGAAACACCCATTGACCAGTTATATTTTAGGAATCACCTAAAAAGCATAAGGTTTTTTCCAAAAATAACCTATATATTTATTTAGGCTCAGACTCCCTCACCAAAGCATAAAGTTTCCAAACAGAGAAATAGTAAGGTTCAATGCAAAAAATTTAAATCAAATTTTTTGAAACCGTAAGTTACTAGCTATTCTTTTTAGAATCACCTAGACATAGCCCATTATTTTGATTAAATTTTTTACAAGACAAGCTCCACCTCATATAAGATGGAGCTAATCATTAGATAAAATCCAAAAAGTTTATTACATTATATCTTTTGACTTTTATAGGCAAATATATTATTTCTAGAAAAAGAGAATTCAATGATATAAGATGTTTTCGAGATAAATGTAGATAAAAATTCAAAGTTTCACTTATTCTCGCTTTTTGCTGCAACTATATTCCTAAATAGTGTCTTGCATAGTTCATTATTACTCCACTAAAAACAAGCCCAATTCCCATAAGTACTATACTTGAAACAATTACAAACAATCCAGCTCTGCTTCCATTTTTTGTCGAAAGTATGCCCATTATCACACCTACTACTCCAAAAATAAATGGATATGCAAAAAGGGATGCTATAGCAGATATTAATCCTATTGCCACCAAAAAAACTGTACTCCTTTCAGTCCTTTCCCGAGTACCGATTCTATCCATAAAAATCACCCTTTCTAAATTTTATAAACGACAAAAATTATTACAGTATATCTTTTGAGTTCTATAATCAGATGTATATTATTTGCCGAAAAATAGAATCAAACATCGATTTTTAAATCTTTCCTCCTTAAGTTAATATTTATAGTATTTCACAAAATTCTAGCTTTGATTCGTTTTTTAATTATTATCAAAAATCAGAAATCAAAAAATTTTTATATACTTTTTGACATTTTATATACAAACGTATATTACTCGTTTCTATTTTATTGTATTAATTCTATTTATTAAGGTTGCTAAGTCTTCTTATATTTGTTAAACTCTAAATAAAACTTTATGTAAATTTAACTTTACATAAAAATACATTATATTATAAAGGATGGTCAAAGTGGCTGTAGATTTTAATCTTTTAACTGCAAAACAGAAAAAAGTGTATACTGTAATTGAAACTTTTATCAAAACAAGAGGTATTCCTCCTACTGTAAGAGAGATAGGTGAAATGGTTGGAGAAAAAACTCCCGGTGCAGTTCAGGGAATATTAAACCGTCTAGAACAAAAAGGAGCAATTAAAAGAGAAGTTGGTATGGCAAGATCCATACAACTTGTTAACGACTCCTCACAGTACATGGAACCCGCTTATTTACCAAAATTAAAGAAAATAAGCGAGCGTAACATTTCTGATTTGTTCAATGTGTACAACATTATTAAATTCTATCCAATACCTTCATCATTATTTGAGTCAGGAAATTCACCTAAAGACTGCTTTTTAATGAGTTGCCCTGACAATAGCCTTATGCACAGTGGGATAAAATATGAGGACACATTAATCATTGACAGGGATACCGAAAACAAACTAAATGATGGTGATATTGTTTTGATACTGTATGAGAACCACGCACTTTTAAGGTTCTATAACAAACATGAAAATCCTAATAATATCGTGTTAAAAGCAGAAAGCGATCTTTTAGGAAAAGAAGTTTTTGACAAGGGTGAAGTAGTTATTGTGGGTAAACTCATCGGAAGGTATACCAAATATTAATAAACACTACGCGCCCAAATCAATTTTGCCTCTTTCAAATTGTTTGAAAGAGGCAAAATTGATTTTTAAAAATGTATTTAATTGTTTTTTTCAAAGTATCGAATAGGTGCTTTTTAAAACTAATTAAAATACACAAATAGCCTATACTCATTTAAAATGCATAGGCTATTTAAGTTCTATTCTTTATTAAACTAAAAATTCAATTGTAAAGTCTCTTTGGAAATCACTCTATTTCTTCTTTTATAAGTTTTCCCATCTCTTTAGTGCCAATAACTTTCGAACCTTGTGATGCTATATCCGCTGTCCTGTATCCTGCATTAAGAACATTTGCAACCGCTCTTTCAATGGCCTCACTTTCTTTTTCAAGACCAAAGGAGTACTTCATCATCATACCTATAGAAAGGATTGTAGCTATAGGGTTCGCTTTATCCTGACCTGCTATATCAGGTGCAGAACCATGTATAGGCTCATACAAACCCAATGTTCCTTTTCCAAGACTTGCTGACGGAAGCATGCCTATAGATCCAGTTATCATTGAAGCCTCGTCGGACAATATGTCTCCAAACATGTTTGAAGTAACTATAACATCAAACTGCATAGGATTTCTGACAAGCTGCATCGCAGCATTATCAACATACATATGACTAAGTCCAACTTCTGGATACTCCTTAGCCACTTTTAAAACCACTTCACGCCATAATCTTGAACTTTCAAGAACATTGGCTTTATCTACTGACATAAGCCTTTTATTTCTTTTCATAGCAGTTTCAAAAGCCAATCTTGTTATTCTCTCAATTTCAAAAACACTGTACTTTTCTGTATCAAAGGCAGCTTGACCCATATCCCCTGCGTCTTCTCTCCCTTTTTCACCAAAATACATACCACCAGTAAGTTCACGTACAACCATAATATCTATTCCGTCCTTCACTATATCTGGCCTCAACGGAGATGCGTCTTTCAACGCGGAATAAATTACTGCTGGTCTAAGATTTGCATACAAACCAAGACCTGCACGTATTCCAAGCAAACCAGCTTCAGGCCTCTTATCTCCAGGGAGATTATCCCATTTGAATCCACCTACCGCACCTAGTAGCACTGCATCACAACTTTTACACAAATCCAAAGTTTCTTTTGGGAGCGGCTCACCATAAGCGTCTATTGCACATCCTCCAAGTGCACCTTCATTAAGTTCAAACTCGTGATTATACTTATCTGCCACCGTATTTAAAACAGCAATAGCCTCTTTGACAACCTCAGGACCTATTCCATCTCCCGGTAATACTGCAATATTAAATTTACCCATTATATACACCCCTTGTATGAATTATATGCATGTCTTTAAGTCCGTTATTTATTCGTTCTTTTTTTATTGTATTTTTACAAAACACATGCACATTCGTATATTTAGTTCAAGCATAATCTTAAGGTGTATATTTTAATCGTGAGACATATTATGGAAATAACATCTGCGTAGAGGCTTAGAGAATGTTAACGAAGCGAAGGATTAGTCGAATCACTGTTTGAGCGTAGCGAGTTTTGATTCGACCCGTAGCGAGTTATACATTCTCTTAGCCTCGGAGCTTTAGTTATTGGAATAATATGGTCCACGATGATTAAATACACCCATAATCTTACGCTCAATATATATTATAAATTAAATAAGGTATAATATTCTTCCTGTATTAATCTTAATTTACTAATCTTTTTTAATGTTTTTTGACAAAAGAGAATTACTTTTTCTATATTTTAAAGGAGTAGTTTTTTCATACTTTTTAAATATGTCATTGAACCTCTGTTGATTTGAAAACCCAACATTTAAAGCAATATCACTAATTCTTAATGTTGTCTCCTCTAATAATTCTTTTGATCTTTCTATTCTGGTCTTAAGAAGATAATTTATCGGGCTTATACCCATTTCCTCTTTAAAAGCACGAGTAAAATAACTGGTACTTAGGAATACATATTGAGCTATATCCTTTAATGAAATATTCCTTTCGTAGTTATTGTTTATAAAACTTACCGCAACTTGTATCAATTCCTTAAGTTTAGAACTTTTATTCTTTATACTGTTTTCCCATTCCATCTTAAGAGCCCTGGAAATTAACACAAACAATTCCATTACAAGTAAATAATTAAGCAGGTCACTGCCTATATCAGGATTTTCCTTCTCTATTAAGATTCTGTTTAGAATATTAATAATCTCATTTTTCTGGCTTACTTTGAGCTTTATAAATGGACCTGATTCCTTTCCGCTAACAAAGTCTAAAAAAAACTCTAAGGACACACCTGAAAACTGCATATCAAACTTGTTTACAAATTTAAAGTTTAAAACAATAAATTCACAACCTGACTCTGACTTAACAATAAACTTATGAAATTGCTCAGGCTTTATAATTATAATATCATTGGGGCCTATCTCAACAGAGAATCCTGAAATTTCGAAAACCGCTTTTCCTCTTTTGATATAAACCATTTCATAATGATCATGGCGGTTTGGCTGCATAGACCATGTTTTATCATGAATTCTTTCGATAGTTTTCACTATTACAGGCAAAAATGAGGAAGAATTTAAAAGACTCTCCCACGCCTTTGGAAGTATTCCACTGTCCACTTTAACTCACCTTCATTCTATATGTTGCTCCAAATGGGTGTGATTAACCTTTTTGCAATATATTATTTACAAAATCAAAAATTTCACCTTAGAAATATTATACCTTAAGACTTTTAAGTTGTTTTTTGAAACAACCTAATTTAACTCATTTACCAGTTCGTCTAAACACTTCAAGACCCTTAAATAATTTAAAATTCCCTAACTTATTCTTACCCGAAAAATCTTTATTTCTAAACACACCTTGATAGACTTTTCTTGCATCTTCTATTGAATAAAAAGCCTTTGAATTGCACTTAGTAACTATATCTAAAACCTCTTCAATGTCTTTTCTCTTAATAATTGTATATACAATTTTGACTTCTCCATTTGCTCCTCGAGCATCAACTACAGTAACACCAAAGCCTGCATCACGAAGCCTCTCTCGCAAATGACATTCATCCTTTACTAATATAACCCTTACAATCAACATTCCAATCGCCAATTTTTCTTCTATTACCATACCAACTAAAGTTCCAGCTGCAAATCCAAGTGCATAAGCAAAATAGCAAATAATATTGTCTAGATGTTGCATTATCTGACTAATAGCCATAATCCACACCAGAACTTCAAAAAATCCAAGTATAGGTGCTAAATATTTCTTTCCCCTTGACACAAAAATTATTCGAATTGTGCCTATTGACACATCAACAATACGAGATATGAAAATAAGTATGGGCAAAACAACCCAGCTAAAGATATCAGTACTCATAAACTCAATAATATTAATTACTCTCGCCTCCTTTCTTTAATTGTACATAAACAACTAAAAATGGTCAACCCACCAAACCTTTCAGCATATTCCACATTCCATATTTGGTTTGCAACTGGAGTTTAAAAACATTTTATTGCCATTTTCAGGATAGTAAAATAATACTCCTATGCTTGGAAGCTCAAAAACTTACATATCTCTCCAAACTTTATTATCCTTAAATTAGTTAGGGTGTATTTAATCATCGTGGACCATATTATTCCAATAACTAAAGCTTCGAGACTAAGAGAATGTAAAACTCGCTTCGTTAACATTCTCTAATCCTCTACGCAGATGTTCTTTTCATAATATGACTCACGTTTAAAATATGCACCCAATTAATCAATTAATTACTTTTACTTTACTTTATACACAAATGAAAATATAATAAAAATGTATATATATATATAACTGAAAATAAACATTTTTTAGAATCACAATATATTCTATGACTTTAAATGAAAGGCTCAAACAGGAGGTAAAAATAATGAGAATTAGCGGGGTGTCCTATGCACAAAGAAAAACCCACAGAACTAGGAAAATCATTATGGCTGTAATCATACTTATACTACTAGCTTCTATAGCCTTAATGGGATTATCTGCTTATACAGGATGGACATTAACTCACCCAAAAAGAAAACCTTTGCCGGTTTTTTCTTCGAATATAGTTCCTGAATACACAAATATATCCTTTAAAGATATAAAAGACGAACTCACTTTAAAGGGATGGTTTTTTGAAGTAAAAGGCAGCAATAAAACGATCATATTGGCCCATGGTTATCGCCAAAATAGGCTTCCTTACGGAGAAGATACATTTGTTTTAATAAAAGCTCTCCTAAATCAAGGTTATAACGTATTGACCTTTGATTTCAGAAACAGCGGTGAATCGGAAGGAAAAGTAACCACTGTAGGCCTTTATGAAAAGAACGATCTTTTAGGTGCTATAAAACACGCTAAAAAACTAGGCTCAAAGCAAATAGTACTTATGGGTTTTTCTATGGGTGCTTCTACAAGTATTGTGGTTGGATCTGAAAGTGAGGATGTTGATGCAGTAATTGCAGACAGTCCATTTTCCGATATGGAAGAGTATCTTGATGATAATCTGAGTGTTTGGAGTGACCTCCCTTCATTTCCTTTCAATCAAACCACCTTTTTCTCAATGAAAATATTGGAAGGTATAAACCCTAAGGAATTTAGCCCACGAGCTATAATAAACGATATATCCCCAAGGCCGGTACTATTGATTCACAGTAAGAATGACACATTAATCCCTATAAAAAACAGCCATCAATTGCTTAATGCTGGAGGAAGTAATGTAAAGCTTTGGGAGACAGAAGGTGTAGACCATGTAGAAAGCTTTACAAAATTAACTGATGAGTATCTTAAAAAAATAAGTGAATTTTTAGATGGACTGAAAAATAGTATAGATTAAGGTGATTAATAAAACTTTGCAACTGCGGTTTCAAAAAATTTAGATTTAAGGGCTTTGTGACCTAAATACTGAATGGGTTATTTTTGAAACCGCAGAAATAAGATAATTACAAAAAATATCTGGTAAATTACCATTTCAAAAAACTTGGTTCTAAACTTTCATAATATCAAAACAACCCACCTATGCTTTTTTGATATTACCTCTTGAAGTAATTGTTTGTAATTTTCAGTAAGGGAGTTTCAAAAAAAATACATATTCATTATTTCTTTTACAAAGCCCATCGTGGAAGCTTTTAAGCTTCCAATCATAAGAACATTATTTTGCTATGCAAAAAATGGCATCAAATTTTTTGAAACTCCAGTTGATAAGTTATTTATTTAATTTTGCCTAATCGCACAACAAATCGATAACAACATAAATCTATTGACATAACATAACATAATATATTATATTTACTATATAAACTTAATAATAAATTGCTTCTATTAAGTTATATAAACTTTACTATAGACAACTTTAAATCACTTATTTAGTTGTCTATAGTTTTTCAACAAAAAAATCTTTATTCTATTTGATAAAACGTTATCTCAGAAAGGTTGGAAAATGTTTAACAATAATAAAATTAAAGATAAATTATATGAGGATGCTTTATCAGTATTGTTTTCAGAAAACTACGAAAAAGTATACAAGCTTGCATTATCTCTGACTTCTGATGAGGAATTATCAAAAGATATAACTCAGATAACTTTTACACGTGCTTTTGAAGGATTAAGGAAACTTAAGGATAAAACAAAATTTAGTTCATGGGTTTGTTCTATAGCAGTAAATGTGTCTAAAGATATGCTAAGAACAAAAATAACGAACAGAAATAAAATCATTTCTTTATATGATAAAAAAGGAAATATACAAAACCATTTGCAAGATATGGTTGATTTTGATAATATTGAAGAAGAGTATGAGGCAATAGAAATGATCAAAGATTTATTTAAGTATATTAATACTTTAAATATAGAGGAAAAACAACTTATACACCTTAGATATTTTGAAGATTATACATATTCTGAAATTGCAAAGCATTTGAAAATGAAACAAAGTACTGTAGGAATGAAACTACTAAGAATTAAAGAAAAACTCGAAAGTAATATCAAAAAAAATAGAAAAAAGGAATTTAAGTAAAATGGGGAAGAATTGGAATATTATAAAAAAGGATACTGATTCGCTAATCGAAATAGCGTATAAGGCTAAATATAATAGCATAAAATGTCCTCCAAAAGATGAAGTTTGGTCAAGTATCAAAAACAATCTGTCAAAAGAACGGAAAAAATTTGTGAAAAAAAGAAATTTAACTGCTGCCGCTTTTTTATTAATTTTTATAGGCTTTTTCTTTGTGTCTAGCTTAACACCAGTAGGTGCTTTTACAAACAAAATAATAAAGAGCATTATTAGTATTACAGAGGATACTTTTAATATACACAAAAAAGTGAATAGTAATAGTATACCACATATTACAAACAAAGAATTTGATGATCCTCGTATAGGAGAAACTCAAAATAAAATAAATTTCGAGTTGAGTGTTCCTAAATATATGACCAAGAATTATTATCTAGATAATATAGACGTGTTAAATGAAAATAAAGAACAAGAACTTGTATCTTTGCGTTACATTAATAGTGAGAATTATGCAAAAAGTGGCTTCATACAAATTAATCAAGAAAAAAATCCTAATGGAGCAACCATAAGTTTAAATGTATTAAGAGAAGCTGACACTCAAATGAAAGAAATAAAAATTGATGGTATAGAATATGTACTATTCCTTTATAATAATGGCTTTAGTAAACTAATGTGGGATATACAAAATATAAGTTATACAATAAATGGACAAATCAGCGAAGATGAGATAATAAAGATAGCCAAATCAATGAAATAGGTGTACAGATGTACACCTATTTTCATTGAACATATATATACGATGAAGTTGACTGAGCTGTATCTGTTTGGCTTCCATCTTCAGCATAGTGTTCAGCTCGTGCTCTATAATAGTTTCCATGCTCAAAAGCCGATGAAGCATCTTCAACTTGACTTGTCGTATTAAATTCATAAAATGACCAGCAAGCGATATCTACCCATGTATTAACCTCCCACCTCTGAAGATAAAGAGTTAGCTTCATTTCATCCATAAAGCTATTAGCATTTTGTTGTCCAACCAAATATAGTGATATATTCTGGTTATTTGAAACACTACAACTCCAGTCCGTAAGAAGTGAGCTTCTAGTTGAAGGTTCTGATATTATTTCAACATCATTGCTACTTCCAGTATCCTTATCTGAGCTTTCTGTACCTATCGTTGGCTTTGGCGGTTTTAATTCTTCATTTTTAGCATAAGTCACTTGGCTAAAGGAAATAATCAACACCAATGCAAACAAAACACTTTTTACGCGCTTGTCCATTTTAAACACCATTCCTTCCGTAGTAGATTTAGGAATACATAGTAACAAAAGCTACAATCAAATCTGTAAATTTTTTTCAACAAAAACTACTGAGCTACACATTTCTCGAAAACACTTTGCTTCAATTTTTTTACATTAAAAACCATGTACAATTGTGCATTGAACTAAAGTAAAAAATGTAAAATACAAATTTAAGTTCAATATATATCTTCTCAGAAAGTACCTTATTTGTTTTTGGCAAAAACACTTTCAACAATAAAAATTTACAAAAACAAACTTTTTGAGAAAGATAGTATAACAAAAAACGCTTCACCCTCCTTTCTTTAAAAAATATATAATTTTATGGTATGCCACCCATTTATTGTGTGAATATGTGATTGGAGTTTATGTAATTTAACACCCTAAGAAGCTGTACTTTTTTTATATTTAAATCTTTCAACTGCGTTTTGGCATTATTTTATATCATTTGATTTCTTTTTCGAAAAATGGTTCTTATTTTTAGAATTCAATAAGCTGCTTATATAATATAAGACTGTTTAAAATTTAAAATATCACAATAATTTTTAAATTTTTTGTGATTTTTTAAATTTTTTTGTGATATTTTGCGATTAAAACAGTCTTATATTATAGGACAAAAAAATTTGAAAGTGGAGTTTGCAAAAAAACAATTTACATTTTTTGCATAGTAAAAATAATGCTAATGTGCTTGGAAACTTAAAAGCTTACATAATAGGCTTTTTATCTGAAACATTGAATATGTATTTTTTGAAACACCTTATTCGGTAAACACACTGAAATTGCAAAACATGCAAAACAAAACAGCCAAATGATTACTAATATGATTTTTGTAAAGGATATCAGCAGCTTTAAGCAAACTTTGCATTGTTAAAAGATTTTGAAATTATTACCTTAGGGTAAGCATGTTTTTGTGTAATAAAGTGTTTTACATATTTATGGTTTAAGTGGAATTTCCCAATAGAACGAAATTAGAAATACTATACTATATTAAAGAACTGCTGATATCTTTTTAATTCTTTATTTTAAGTAACAAAAACAGCTTTGCAACTACCATTTAAAAAATTTGATTTACATTTTTTGCATAGCAAAATAATGTTTAAATGCGTAAAAGCTTCCACAAGAAACTTTTACCTGAATACTATATGTACTTTTCAAGTTCATATAGTAAAATAAAAATTTAAAGTTCATTATGATACACTAAATTTAATACATAAGGAGTCTTGCCGTATGCAAACTAAAATACTTGATGAGTTGTTTTCAAAAGTAACTGATGTAACAAAAGTAATTGATGTAGCGTACCATGAAATAGCAGGTGGGAAATTGAATCCTATTCATAAAACTGAAACTTCACTACTTGGTATAGAAACCTGGATAAGTGAACACACAAAAAATCCTGTATATATTGATCGCACACCTATACTTCAAGAAATTGTTACCGAAAAGAAACCCGTGTCGATAGACGATACTAACAATGATAGCCGCTCGGCAAATGAATTTTTTTTCTTTGGTATTCACAGTATTCTGATCATCCCTGTATTAAAAGATAATATAGTAGTTGGTATAGTTGTTGTACCTTCTATTAATAGTCCTCATATTTTTACTGAAGAAGAAATTTCAAACTGCATTGAACAGGTGAATTTTCACATGCCAAAATACCTTAAAAACTGTTCTTTGGAAAAGGAAAACGGAACAAATAATTTAGCAAACAAAATATTGAGTTTTTTAAAACAAAATGATGTAGACTTTGTATTTGGTATACCTGCGGGTACTGTAAGCCCTATTTTTGATGCTATGAACGACATTCATATAAAACCTATCATTACAAAAAATGAAGCTGGTGCAGCATATATGGCTACAAGATATGCAAGTGTATCTAAAAAACTTGGGGTTTGTATTGGAGCAGGTGGTGTTGGTGTAAATAATATGATAAATGGTATTGCCGATGCCATGAGAGCAAAGTCTCCTGTGCTGATTCTTTCAGGTTATGTAAATCGTAAGTATATAGGAAAAGGAGCATTGCAAGAACTAGATACTGAACATATCATTGAACCAATCACAAAATATAGTAAAACTATACTGGATGAAAAATGCGTATTACAAGAACTTGCAAAAGGTGTACGTATTGCCTTGACACCTCCTTGCGGGCCTGTCCATTTGTCTATACCTCTAGATATTCAATTATCTGAATCCTTTGAAAATATTCCAGACAGGATAACTATTCCCGCAAAAGACTATCGGGATAGTCTAGTAGATCTAAATGATGCAGTATCAATTATCTCTAGAGAAAAATTTGGCTTAATAATGGTTGGAAAAGGGTGTAGAGGCTTATCAAAGCAAGTAATGGATCTTAGTGAACATCTACAATGGCCTATAATTGTTACTCCAGAGGGAAAAGGTGTAGTTCCAGGAACCTTTCCGCTAAATCTTGGGACATATGGCTATTGTGGGTCAGATGCAGCATCTCAGTATGTACGAAGTGATATGGCTAGTTGTATATTGATTTTAGGATCAAGTCTTGGAGAATGCTCCACCTGTAATTTTAGTGATACTCTTACAAAAAACAGAAAATCTATCCATATTGACTTGGATACTAGAGAATTGACAAAAGTATTCGATACGGATATAAATATAAACTGTGATATAAAAGATGCAATTTCATTTATATTAAATAATACATCAAAATCTATAAATACGTTTAAAAAGCCAGAATTAAACCTCCCTTATAATAGAAATCATGAAGGGCTTTCTATAAGGTTGTTTATCGAAAAAATAACAGAGATCCTACCACAAAACACCTATTACCTATCTGATTTGGGAGAATATATGAATTTTGTGTTCAAATACTTACAAGTACCTGAAGGAGGGGATTTTGAAATCAACTTGAACTATGCAGCAATGGGTTCAAGTTTAGCAGGAGCAATTGGTGTTCATTATGCATATAATAATAGACCTGTTGCAGTATTTTCAGGCGATGGCTCATTTTTTATGAATGGCTCAGAAATACTTACAGCAAAAGAGTATAACATACCTATTATCTATATTATAGTAAACAACGCAATGCTGGCCTATGTTGAACATGGTCATAACTTTTTGTATGGAAGAGTTCTAGAGGGCTTTAAAAGTAATAGAATTTCTATTTCAGATATGATGAATAGCATTGGCATAAAAGCAGTTACTATAGAAAAAATTGAACAAATGGATAAAATAAAAAATCTCATTAGCGATATCGACGGACCATGTGTTATTGAATTGGTGACAGATGGAAGTGAAAAGGCTCCTATCATGGATAGGTTAAAGGCACTAAAGTAAGACAAAATCAAATAAATTACTTAGCAACTGGAGCTTCAAAAAATTTTATATTCAATATTTTGACACAAAACCTATAATGGAAGCTTAAAAACTTCCATTATAGCAATGTTATTTTGCTATGCAAAAAATGTAAACCAAGTTTTTTGAAACTTCATTTGCAATGTATTTAATCTTACTTAAATATAAATTTCAACAAGGACTACATAACAATCACATTCTCGTATTGACCGTGCAATTCGACATCTACTGTAATAAGTCTAATCAACAACAAACCTATAACTAAAAGGAGGATGCACTATGGTTCATGTCAAAGATGCAAAAGGATTTTATGAGGTTAAGTTTGATTCTATGAGACGCATCTCATACGAAAAGAATTTGGGATTTTGGCGTAAAGAGGACATAGAAAGGTATCACAATGAATATGTAAAGAAAGTATCCCCTGAATTCAATGGAAAACCCTGGGCAATATGCTGTGATCTAAGAGAATATAAAACCTCCAATATCAATGAAGAAATGGATAGACATGTACAATGGAAGGTTAAATCCGGAATGTGTTGCGCTGCAATAATAGTTAGTGATGCTATTGTAAAAATGCAATTAAACAAAGCAGCTGGAGGTAAATACCCGCAAATGGCTTTTACTTCTGCACAGGAAGCTGATAATTGGCTAAAATCAAAGGGTTTTTAAGTATTTGAAAATAAGATGTAAAAAAGTGTTCTGAAAGACAAGTCTTTCAGAACACTTTTTATTACCTACATATAAGGTTATTCCAAAAAAATAACTGTTCAACTGCGGTTTCAAAAAAATTTGTTTCAGGAATTTCAAAGTTTTTATTTTACCTTACCTTAGAAAACATCACAAAAAGGACTTAGAGATATTTGATCCACTTATCGAGTCCCTTCGTTTTTCCTTCCTTAACTTCGTTGGAAAGAGAGGAAATAACAAAAGGAAAAGTCAAAATCACTTTTCCTTTTCAGTATACTCCATTCAATACATTTAGCAGAAATAATTTTACTAAAACATACCTTTTTTATACAATACAAAGCTCGTAACTATAGCTATAGTAAAGGACCCTGCCAATATATATATAAACCCAAAATTATTATTCTGCCATGGTACTGGAACATTCATCCCGAAAAAACTTGCAATCATAGTAGGTATAGCCATTACAATAGTTACCGATGTAAGGAATTTCATAACCATATTAAGGTTGTTTGAAATAACAGAAGAAAACGCATCCATCATACCGCTTAAAATAGTACTATATATATTTGCCATTTCGATAGCTTGCTTATTCTCAATAAGTACATCCTCAAGTAGATCCTGATCCTCTTCATAGAGTTTTAAGTACTTGCCTCGAAGAAGCTTTTCCATAACTACATCATTTGATTTAAGAGAGGTTGTAAAGAATACAAGACTCTTTTCTAACTCAAGGAGTTTAAACAATTCCTTGTTTCTCATTGATTTGTGCAAAGTTTTTTCAAGGTCATCTGTCTTTTTATCAATATGTCTTAAGTATTTCAAGAAGTCCTTTGCAATCACAAAAAGCAACTGCAAAGTAAACCTTGTCTTTTTAAATGTATAAAAATCCTTCACCTTCTTGTTTTTAAAAGAATCTACAAGATAAATATCTCTGTTACAGATTGTAATAATAAAATCATTCATAATGAGTATACCCATTGGAATAGTTTCAAACTTAAGATTTTTTTCATCTTCATATACATAGGGTATGTCAACTATAAGCAGTGTCTGATTGTCCTCAACATCTATTCTCGGCTTTTCCTCTTCGTCAAGAGGATCTCTTAAAAAGTTGGGAAGTATGTTGAGATTTTTTTCTAAATATTTTAGTTCGTCTTCAGAAGGCGCAACAATATTTATCCAACATCCCTTTTCAATCTTGTCAATTTTTTTGTGTTGTTGATTTATATCATATGTTTTGTAGATTTCCATCATCTCTATCACTCCCCAATCAAAGATTTAGTTATATTATCCACAGATTTTCCTCAAAATGTGATTCCAAAAAAACTTTGCCCCTCCACTTTTCCTTCTTTCACTTCGTTCGAAAGAAGAGTAATAAAAAAACTTCCACACGAGAGGAAGTTATATAATCTTATTAATTGTATAACCATTTATTCTTCCCTCGTTGAGCTTTAGCACTATACAGCTTAGGTTCAAAAACCAGCTACATTAAGCAAAACCTTAATCCGGCAGTGCTTGTTAACCCCATTGGCGTCTTTCGACGTTTCGGGGCAGCAGCTTCTTTCTGTATAGGAGCCTCACCTAACAAAGTATTAAATTTACTCTCTCATTATATTCAACAAAACACCCCAATGTCAACATTAATGTTATCCTAGGGGTGTGATTAACCTTTTTGCAACACATTATGGAAAGAACATCTGCGTAGAGGCTTAGAGAATGTTAACAAAGCGAAGGATTAGTCGAATCACTTTTCTACGCGTAGCGAGTTTTGATTCCACCCGTAGCTTTTTTTACATTCTCTTAGCCTAGGTTGCATAGGCGAGTAGCGTAGCGAAACGACCAGCCTCGGAGCTTTAGTTCTTGGAATAATATGTTACAAATTCAAAAACTGCACCCTTATCCTAGCTTGTTTTTATTCAAAATTACACCCCCTAAGTTCACTCTTAGGGGGGTTATTGTATAATCATTTCTTCTTATCTAAAAAATATGCCGGAGGTTTTATTCCCGAAGTCGGATTATAAACATTATTTAATTTCTTACCTTCTCTTATTTGCCTAATCTTAGATCCTAAATCATCTAGCAACTTTTTTGCTTTTTCGTTGTTTTGCTTTTCAAACGTTTTTATCTCATCTAAAATCTCCATTATCTGCCCTATAATCTGCTTTAGTTCCTTTGCTCCTTTTAAATCTGAAGCATTAATCTCATCTAAACTTCTAACTCCTAGCCTCTGCTTAAGTAGGTCAAAATATACTTTAAAATCATCATCAATCTTATTTATCTCATCAATCTTTACCTGTTTTTGACCTATTAGCTTCTTAATACCATCCATTCCATCTTCATTTATAGCCTCAGACTGTGCCATTACCAAAAGATTTAAATCCTTTAAATAATTATACTTTTTGTTTGATGCCTCAATAGCTCTTTCAATACACAATTGAGTATTAATATCCACTTTTAATCTCCCCCCGTTTAGAACGATTAAAATATAAGTTTCTATTATAGTATAACAAAAAAACAACTTACTACTTCTATTTTTTTACATCAACAATTTTAATTTTTTCCATAATACACTTAAAATAAAGTTACTTAGCAACCTGTGATGTCCTTGCATTTTGCTGCTTAGCAAGTTTCATAGCCTGTTCCCAAGTGTTTCTTAGTTCTCTTGCATAGCCAAGTACTTCCTCGATAATTTCATTATCTTTTTTTGTATTTGCATCAATTAACCTTCTAAGCATATATTCATATAAAGCATCTAATTGATTTGCAACATCATATTTCATATCTAGAGTACATCTAAATTCAGTAACTATATTCTGTGCCTTTATAATACAACTATTAGCTCTTTCCATATTTTTTTCATTTATAGCCATCTCCGCTTGCATCAAAAATTTCACAAGACCATTGTACAACATAAAAGTTAATTCCTCAGGACCAGCAGTATATACTGAATTTTCCTTATATTGATCATACGCATTGTTTAGTGCCATTTTTATTACCTCCAAAATTTTATTGAATTACTCAAATGCTTTTATGATGCCACCTATAATGTTTTTATTTTTTCTAGCGCTAAGAGCCCATCATAGAAAGCACTGAACTCATTTGACTTTCCATTTGTCCTAAAATCGTCTCCATGTTCGCAAATTTCTGATAGTAATAATCCTCTTTATCTAGAAGTTTTTCTTCTAACGAGTCAATTAGTGTGCTTTTTGCATTAATCTGATCAAAAATATAGTTGTCGTATTGTGTCAAATCATTTTCATATCCTGCCTTTTCTAGCAATGCACCCTTTCTCCCATCAGAATCTCTTGTTGTCCTTATATTGTCCTGTATTATGTCATGTAGTCGTTGAGCCAATCCCGATTCATTATACCTTTCAGTTCTTTTTTCCACACTTTCTAAGCTTTCATCATAGGTAGTGTCAGATTCGTTTGTAAACAACTTAACTACTTGATCATAATTATCTGTAAGCGCATCTCTTAGCTTAGTTTCATCTATTTTTAATTTTCCTTTATCGCTATAAGAACTTGAAGCAATCCCTATTTCATAAAGACTTATTGAAGTGCCTTCAACTTTTTCATAAAGAGCAGTTCTCATACTGTTTGCAATATTAGTCAAAAGGCTATCATTTGCAAGTAATCCAGTCTTTGCTTTAGTCTCCCACTTTTCTATTTGGTCATCTGTCATTGCTTCCTTTTCTTCATCAATTAGAGGCTTATAATCTCGGTCATATTCTTCTGAAAGTTTCCCATTGATTAGATCAAGCATTGAATTATATTTTTCTACAAAACCTTTTATATTTTCAACAACAGAATCAATATCGGGATCTACATTAATTGAAACAGAACTAGCCGAAGTACCTTTTAAGGAATAATTTACACCATCTAATATAAATTGATTACTGCTACGCTTCATTCCCGCGACACCATCTAGTGTAAACTCCGCATCAGTTCCCTGTGTGGATGTACCATCGACAATACCTAGAGACTTCAATAATCCACTAGATGAATCGGTATAAGTTACATCCGATGCTACACCTTCAGTTTTAGACTCTAATATAAACCTGTTCTGCAGGGAATCAAAAGTCATTTTTGCTCCTGCACCACTTGAATTAACAGCATTCATAACATCGCTTATTGTAGCTTGTGCATAGGTTTTACCGACATCAATTGATTCACCGTTTATTGTGAAAGTTACATTTTCATCCGGGTCAGCTACATTCAAATCGTTTTTAAATAAACTCTTTATACTGTCAAGAGATGATGTTAAAGATATTTTATTCGATGTATTGTCACCAGCTGCAAAACCTAAGCTTTCTAAACCACTACCCCCAACAGAAAACGTACTTCCACTTAACTGTAAGTCTAATTCAACTTTTCCATCGGTGGTAACTACATCAAACTTTCCTGAGCCAAAAGCATCAGTAAGTTTTTGCTCTAATCCCGTTTCAAGAGCATTTATATCTGCATAATCATCAAGTTCTATTGTCTTTGTAGTTCCATCTAGTGTAACGGATATACTTTGACCACTAAGTGAGAAGTTACTTACAACATTACTTCCCTTTACAGCATCTGTAACATCTGCCATACCTGTTATTTTTGCAGCTGAAGCAAGAGCATCAACAGTTATACTGTGCGTTTTTTTTACAGCATCGGCATTTGCCGTTGCCGTTACAACAGAGTCATCAGAAGACTGTATATCAAATTTGGCAAAAGAACTGCTTGATCTAAAATTTGTATCCGGCTTTAATGTATCAAAGAACTCATCTTTAAAACTCATAAGTGAACTACTTATCTCTCTATAGCTATCCTGCTTCCATTCAAGCAACTGCCTTTGTCTATATTCTTTATCTACTTTCGTACGCTCAATCTTCATCAGGTCGGTTACTATTTTTTCAGTATCAAAACCGGAATAGGTTCCTGTTATCCGAATATCAGACATACAGTCTACCTCCTTTCGTCTACCAAAATTCCTGCCATTTCCCACATTTTTGCCACCATATCAAGCACTTTTTCTGGTGGAATTTCCCGTATTATTTCCTTTGTGTCTGTATTTATTACTTTGACCATTATTTCTTTTGTTTTTTCATGTATCGAAAACTCCATTTGCGTTCTTGTTACTGTTATAGCCTTATTGGCCTTTTCAATAGCTTCAAGAACCGCTTTTTCAGATACATATTCTTCATTTTTGCCTTTTAACTGTGCATTTTCTTCGTGCACATTTGTTTCATGTGCACTTGTTTCCTTCACATCTATATTATGATCATTACTCTGTGTTCTTATAGATTGCATACTAGTAGCATCCATGCCATCAATTTTCATAACAATCCCTCCGTGAACGTTCTCATAGTATATATCGGAATATTATCAATTTAAGTTTAGATTAAGTTTTTATTAGAGCTAATTATCCATTCTCTCGTCTTAGATATACCTTGTTCAAATGTAGTATTTGGGCACCATCCCAATAGATTTTTAGCCTTCTTAAAATTACATAGTAATCTTTGAATTTCACTTTGAGAGTGAATATGAGGTACATGTTTAATTTTGTGTTCATCTCCCGATATCAAAAGTGCCAATTCATTTATACTTATATCTTTTCCGTATCCTGCGTTTACTATCTGACCATTTGCATTTTTTGAGTATCCTGCCTGTACAACAAATTTTGCACAATCTTCTACGTAAAGAAGATCTCTTGTTTGATTTCCATTCCCGTATATATTAAGCGAAAGCCCTTCAATATTTCTTTTAATGAATATGGCCACAACTCCGCCTTCTCCGTTTGACTTTTGCATGGGACCATATGTGTTAAAAGGTCTTATTACTACTACAGGAAGTTTGTAGGCGTGCCAATAAGAAAGCACCATATTTTCTCCTGCGATTTTACTTCCGGCATAGGGCGAAGCCGGTTTTACAGCGTTATTCTCATCTATGCCCTCATCACTTTCTGCTTTGTCATATACCATACAAGTACTCATAAACACAATCTTCACATTGTGCTTTCTGCACTCTTCCAAAACATAAAAAGTTCCCACCACATCATTTTGAAAAGTTGTGGTCGGATCATCAATACTATCTTGCACATTAATACTTGCAGCTAAGTGATAACAAACATCAAATTTATTTAAAAAAATTCTCTCTAGTATTTGATTACATTTTATATCACCTTCTATAAATTCAATAAAATTTGAATTGTGTACAAATTCATCTAAATTGGACTTATCTCCATTAGATAAATTATCCAAAACCCATACCTTGTGACCATCCCCCAGAAGTTTTTTTACAACCCAGCGTCCTATAAAACCAGCTCCACCTGTTACAAGTATATTCAAGGAAAATCATCCTTTCTATTTTATAAAATCCAATATATTCTTTACTATTTTTAGGCTTCGAAAAAAAGTCAAATACACCAACTATAAGGGGGGTGCATATTTAAATCTCAATTCATATTATGGAAATAACATCTGCGTAGAGGCTTAGAGAATGTTAACGAAGCGAAGGATTAGTCGAATCACTGTTTGAGCGTAGCGAGTTTTGATTTTACCCGTAGCGAGTTATACATTCTCTTAGCTTCGGAGCTTTAGTTATTGGAATAATATAGCTCACGATGATTAAATACACCAACTATAAGGTATGAGCTTGTAATACTTCCTTCACACTATCTATAACATATTGAACATCTTCTTTTTCCATTTTAGGAAACAGAGGAAGTGTTATAATTCTTTCATAGAAATCTTCCGCATACGGAAACAATCCTTTTTTGTAACCTAAACACCTATAGTATGGATGGTAATACACAGGAATATAATGTACATTCACTCCTATATTTCTCTCTTTTAGCTCTTCAAATACCCTCTTTCTACTGCAGTCTAATCTTTCTAACTTAAGCTTAATAATATATAAATGCCATGCCGATTCAGCAAAATCCAACTGAAAAGGGGCATCTAAAGTATCCATTTTTCTAAAAGCCTCACTGTACTGCCTAGCATATTCCTTTCTCAACTTAAGAAACCTGTCCAATTTACTTAGCTGGCTTATTCCTAATGCCGCCTGAATATCAGTGATTTTGTAGTTGAATCCTAAATACTGTTGTTCATAATACCAAGGCCCTTCATTATTTAACAACTCTTCTTTTCTTCTTGTAATTCCATGAGTTCGAAAAAGAAGAAGTTTTCTATAAAGGCTTTCGTTGTTTGTTGTTATTGCCCCTCCTTCTCCCATTGTGATATTCTTCACTGGGTGGAAGCTAAATGTAGTCATATCTGCCATGCTTCCCACTTTTCTGCCTTTATATTTTGCTCCAAGTGCATGGGCACCATCTTCTATTACCACAAGATTTTTTTCTTTTGCAATCTTCAAAATCATATCCATATCACAGGGTTGACCTGTAAAATGGACTGGTATGATAGCTTTAGTTTTGTATGTTATCTTATCTTTTATAGCATCAGGAGAAATATTGTATGTTTTTGGATCAATATCTGCAAATACAGGCTTTGCTCCCATATATAACACACAATTGGCAGAGGCCGAAAAAGTAATTGGTGTTGTTATTACCTCATCACCTTCTGTTATTTGTGCAGCAAAACAAGCAGCGTGAAGTGCAGCTGTACCATTTGATACTGCCACAGCATATTTTGCTCCAGTATATCTAGCTAATTTTTCTTCAAATTCTTTTATTTTAGGGCCTGTGGTCAAGTAATCACCTCTTAAAACCTCCACCACAGCCTCAATGTCATCCTCTTCAATCCACTGACTTGCGTAGGGTATATGTTTTTCTTTTGCAGGTTTATTCATAAAGCCTCTCCATTGTGCAATTATTCTAATACAATTGATTTTTTTCTCCCTTTTATAAAGATATTTTTAAAACTATTTAACTTTCTATCATCCTTAAATTTCGTACTATTATAAATAAGGAAATTTCAAATAACCGGTTAACTGGAGTTTCAAATAACCGGTTAACTGGAGTTTCAAAAAATTGATCTACCAAAATTTTTTCTTAATATAACACAAACTTCCGGGTGCACATTTAAACCACACCATATTATGGAAACAGCATTGCATAGAAGCTTAGAGAACGTTAACGAAGCGAAGGATTAGTCGAATCATTGTTTGAGCATAGCGAGTTTACATTCTCTTAGTTTTGGAGCTTTAGTTGTTGGAATAATATGTGCACGATGTTTAAATGCACCCCAAATGCCCTTAGCTCAAATATTTCTATTTACAACTTTTAAAAATAGCATCTACTACTCTACTTACCCCTTTTCCATCAAGCAGTTTTTGCATCTTTTGGCTATAACTTTCCCTCTTTTCAAAATCCATGCATAATCCCTTCAATCTATCTAAAAATTCCTTATCAGAAAATTCATTGTACCAACCTAACGATTCTATATACCCCTTGTCAGAGAGCATATTTACTATCCTTTTCTGATTTTTGGCAATAATAAATGCAATAGTAGGAGTACCGCAGGCACAGAGTTCATACAACGTACTTCCACCTGCAGATATAGCAACATCCGACTTTAACATTATCTCAGACATTTTTGAAACATTCTCATACATTACAACACAATTATTTTCTCTACTCAACTTTCTGAGCCTATTAACATTTGTAAATCCGCTTCCTGCAACAATATTTATCCTTATATCCTCCGATATACCATCTGACAAAATCAACTCTGTCAGTCGATAACTTAAATCAAAGGGATCCGAACCACCAGTTGTTATCATTATTTCTTTTACATTCCTGTTTATTTCCCTGCGGGGTAGTTTTTTGAACTCATTTCTTATAAGGTTATATTTTAGACCAAGCAGCATAATTTCATCATCGTAATATCTCTCATAATTTAAAAGTTCACCGGTAATATTTCCATTTATCAATACATCTACGGGATAGGTAAACTCATTTACATCATCAATGTAACAAAGCCTCTCAACAAAAGGATTGATCATCAAGAAAAATTCTTCTGTAACATTGTAAGAGTCTACAAACAATACATTAATGCTTTGAACCCTAAGATTTGCAATGATTTCTTCAGCTTCTTTATCAAGTGTTTTAGAATCTCCATAGTAAAAATCTTCACAATTACTTTCTAAACAATTGGATAATTCAATCACCTCAAATCCATGTTCTCGTATTTTTGAGATACCTGTTTTATATCTACTTAAAAAAACACCCTCCACGCCAGAAGCCTTAAAACCATCTGCCAGTGAAAGACACCGCATAACATGTCCCATACCAATATTTTTACTGCCATCTACTCTAAACCCAACTTTGATCATTTATAACTCACATCACTTTTTAAGGGAGTTTTAAAAAATACATATTCAATACTTCAGGTACAAAGCCCATTAAAGAAGCTTTTAAGCTTCTCAGCATAGGTACATTATTTTGCAATGCAAAAAAAGTAAATCTAGATTTTTTTAAAATCGCAGTTGCAAAGTTTTTTTGTAAATCACCTTATTCAAAGAAAATTCGCTTCGCTCTTGACTTAAATCTTTTTTTGGTTAGAGATACAAATTAATGATAATTATGTTTTATAAACTAGCATTATGTTGTACCTGCCTCGTTTTACTGTCAAACGTCTCCATTCGAAGACCTTCGTAAAGAATCTGTAAGCCTTGTCTTGATGATTTTTCGCCCGCGTATTAAGGACATCCTGTCCTATACGCTAAAAATGCCATCCGTGGCATTTTTGCTTCAAATCATCAAACCTTCGGCTACAGCTTCTAATGCTCATGTCTAAGAATTACGTCATTTGACACTAAAACAGGTTCTACTTTTAATTAGGCTGTTTATTTTTGTTTTTACATTTTCTAGGTGTTTTATAAATTCCTATACTCCAAGTCAATTTACCATATTCCACTCAAGAGGTGTTCCTCTTTCAATTTTCTTAACTGCTCTTTTACCAAGAATATCTTTATAGTGCTTTGGCTCAAGGCCGTATGCCGGTCTTATCACTCTTGTATTCTCTTCTGTAAAAAAATCTCCTTCTTTTATGTCCTTTACAACAAATATTGACCTTCTAAATATTTGATTTGCTTTTTCCCCTTTAGAAATTTCGTAACTTACTTTTCCAATGGCTTTTTCCGATGAACGAATTTCCTTTACCATCTGCTTGAATTCAGGGGGTTCCATTGAAAAAGAAGCGTCGGGATTTTTTATATTACGACATATACAAAAATGCTTTTCTATTATATTTGCCCCCAATGCAACTGCTGTAACAGCTCCAACCGAACCTAAAGAATGATCCGATAATCCTACAGCAACTTTAAACGTTTCCTTTAAATGGCATATAGTCTTAAGGTTCATATCTTCTAACTCTGCAGGATAGGCACTTGAACATTTTAGCAAACACAGATCAGTTTTATTTTTTTTTATAACTTCAACCGCATCTTTAATTTCAGAAAAAGAACCCATACCTGTTGACAATATTATAGGTTTTCTCTTTGATGCAATATACTCAATTAAAGGAAGATCGGTAAGCTCAAAAGATGCAATTTTATAAAAGCTCATACCCAATCCTTCCAAAAAATCTACAGAGGATTTGTCAAAAGGTGTTGACAAAAAATCAATACCAACTTTTTTTGCCTCTTGCATAAGGCTTTTGTGCCATTGCCAAGGAGTATTAGCCTTTTTATAAAGACTATACAAACTTTGTTCTTTCCAAGTACCTTCTTTTATTTTAAAATAGTCCTTGTCAGAATGAATAGTCATCGTATCAGGTGTGTATGTCTGTATCTTCACACAATCAGCTCCACAATCTTTTGCAGCGTGTATAATTTCAATCGCCCTTTCAAAATCTCCTGCATGATTAGCAGACATTTCAGCAATAATGTAGCACGGCTCACCCTCACCTACAAATTTACTGCCTACTTTTATTTTTTCACCCATTTTGAGAATCCTCCATTAGGCATTTTTATTTGATCTCGCCTTATTCGTGCTGCTTATTTACTTCTATACTTTAACATTTCTAGGTGTTTAATAAAATTACTATACTTTTAAAAAATATACTTGTAAAACTCAATATACCCATTATGTTCCTTGCTATTGTAGCTAGCCTTTTGAAAAGCCCTAATAGATGCTTCATTACAATATTTTACCTTTGCTGTCAATTTGCATACATCTATTTTCTGCTTCTTTAGCTCTCCTATTATTTTTTGCAACACTTCACTTCCATATCCATGGCCTCTATAGTTTTTATCAATGCTATAGCTTATTATTCCCTCATTTTTTTCTATATCAATCCTAATCTGACCTACAGGCTTTTCGTCTGCACAAATTATGAATAAATGGCTTAAGCTTGATAATAGGCTTTTATAAAACCAATCTTTGTGATTTTCATATAAAATAGGTGTAGTATCAAATGACATTTGCCTTACTTCTTTCTCATTCACCCATTTAAATAATAAATCACAATCATCTTCCTTTACAGGTCTTAATATGATGCACAATTAGCTCACATCCCTAATTTCTTCTGCTGTACAGATTCATTTATTTTAGAAATATAAGGATATTTCTCTATAAGAGTTAAAATATCCTTGTAATAAAAATCATGTTTGCTTCTATAAAGGTTTTTGTATATAGTTTTAATAAGTTCAAAATCCTCGTAGGTATCTAAAGTCCATCTGTAGTTTGAAAAGTCCTTACTATCTTTGTAATAATAGATATTTTCAGCCTTTTCGTATATATAAGGAGTCACATGCTCCCTCTGATATTTTTCCCTCGCATTATCAAAAGCATTCTTAAGAAGATCGAAAGAGAGTACTTCAGTATCAAGCCCTCTAGGGTATGTTCTGTTTTTTAAATCTGGGCTTGCATTTGTTGCAATATCATATTGGTTATTTTTAAAACACTTTATAATACTATCAGTTACAAAAGGGTCAATCAATGGACAATCAGAGGTTATTCTAACCACCGTTTTAAGCTTATATTCTACAGCACAATAGTAATACCTAGACAACACATCGTCCACACTTCCCCGAAAGCATTTAATATGATTTTTCTCAGCTTGCTCTTCAATTACATCATCCTGTGCTAACGTTGTAGTAGCAAGAATAATATCATCAATTTCTTTGGATTGCTTTATTCTTTCAATAACATGACAAATTACAGGTTTCCCATATAAATCAAGCATAACCTTTCCCGGAAGACGTGTTGAACCCATTCTTGTCTGGATAATCACTCCTGTTTTCAATAAATTTTCCCCTTCCATAAGGTATTTATTTTTATTATACCATTTTAAAAAAAGACTTTACTCTAAATTAGTCTTTTTAAAGTACAGTCTCTTTTGCACAGAAATTTTTTTGAAGAATAACATGATATAATTACCGGCATATAAAGGATTTATCAACAAGTTCAACAAAGAAGTTAACATTGCCTTAAACCGTATCCACCCTAACTTCTTTTCCTTTAAATGCAATACCTATCTTAACGATATCACTAATTCCAATACCCTTTAACTCTCCATCATACTTTTTATCTTCTATCTGTTTTAATGCAGCCTTCAAAGCAGTTTCTAGCGTTTCATTTTCATATTTATCTACTTTTTTAAATTCAATAACTATACCTTTTTTATTTTTATCTTTAGGAATAATCATTACATCGTATCTGCCAAAACCTGATTCCCTATTTGAACGTATTTCATATTCTTTGTCTATATAAACAAGCATTCCAAGCACAAAGGCATGATAAAAGCTTTCAGAATTATCATAACCTACATCATGATAGCTAAATGTTCTTTCAACTGTTGTTGCAAATATTTTATAAAAAGTCCTCACATCTCCTGAAAGTAATGCTTTTAGCATTTCGTCGACACTTCCACCCTTTATAGTTTCACTAAACCAGCTTCTTAAAATATTTCTAAAAAAGTGAAAGACTTCTTTATTAGGAGCTTTAAGATCACAATATACTCCCTCTTCCTTTAAATATGATTTTAATGGTTTCAAATAGCCACTCATTAGCATAAATGACCATATGCTCTCTTCTGACCTTTTTATTTCGCTATATACAATATTTTCGTCTATCTTTACATTATCTACTGTTCCACCTTCAATTATATTTTGAATGTCTAATTGTATATTTCTATTTCCCGTTGTTGCAAGTTCTTTTATGATTGCATTTCCACTTGTATTTATCCAATACGGCTTAAGAGTACCATTATGTATATACATAACAATTGACCAGGGATTGTAAATAACTATTTCTTTCTCTTCCCCAAACAAATATCCATTGTACCACTCTTTAACTTTATCCCCTTCTTCAATGCCATAGTACTTTAAAATTTCTTCCACTTCATCTTGAGTAAATCCAAAATATTCACTGTAATTGTCACTTAATATAGTACACACATTTAGGTTATTCATATCGCTAAATATGCTTTCCTTTGCAACTCTGAAAATCCCAGTCAAAACACCCTTGTGTAAATTTTTGTTGTTCTTAAATGTTGAATTCATAAAAGCTTTCATAAATTCTATAGCTTCCTGCCAATGTCCATGCATATATGCCTCATTTAAAACCGTGTCATACTCATCTAAAAGTACATATGGCATTTGTTTGTGGTGCATATAAAGCATTCTAGACAAAGTCTCTATGCTATTTACATAATCACCATAACTTGCTTTATCATACACTATTTTTTCAAATTTCTGTCTATCAGGCAATGCCACTTCTTTTGAATCCATTAAATATAAATGCCTGTTAAATTCAACCTGAATTACATTTTTTATAAGTTCAAAATTGATAGACCATTTACTTGTTTTTACATTCTTGAAAGTCAAAGTTATAACTGGATATTTCCCTTGCTCTTTTCTATACTTATCACCCTGATCCCATATTTTACAATCCTTGAACATATAGCTGTTGTCTTCTTCACTTTTTCCAAAGTAATATTCTAATAAAGACATATTAAGTGTCTTTCCAAACCTTCTTGGACGTGCAATTAATATAATTTCTGAACCGTCATCAATTATTTCCTTTATAAATAGTGTCTTGTCTACAAAATACAAATCTTCTTTTATTATCTTTTTAAAATCATCTATACCTACAGGCTGTCTTTTCATGTTATCACCCTTCATTTATAATCAATTTTTTTAGGATTACCTATATAGTATTATACTATATCTTTTAGAATAACAACAAATTCATTAAAAAATAAGTGATTTAGGAACAATTAAAATATAAGTTCCAACTCTGGCATAACGAAAAAACTTGATTTATTTCTACAATACTCTATGAAATCCTTTGAAATCCGCATCTCTTTTCGATAATAATCAAGTAACTCTTCATCTTTGTATCTTCTTATGTCAATCAAGATGTACTTAAAATCTAATACAAACTCACCAAACTGTTCAAATTTAAATAACGTTTCTTTAAAACTCTTTTTTGCAGTCCAGTTATTACTTCCGTTATATAAAACACAAGGTATAATTACTGGAAGCCTAAAGTCCTTCCTACGAACTTCTTTTTTGTCAGTTTCTTTAAGTACATTACCCCAAATCTCAACCATATACAAATATCCCACTATAAAATCTCCTAGTAATCCACTTTTTAGCAAATACCACAACTTATTTTACTTTGAAAATCAGAAACGTATTACACAAGAAATTCTAAATCAATTCAGCCACCCACTTGGTCTACTTTGCCTCTATCTAGATGACGGAACATTGGTTATCGATCGCTATATTAGAAAAAATCGATTCCTTTTGTTCCCCAGCATTACTCTATATACACAATCATTCACCAAAGAAGATAACATACTATTATTAAAACACTTAAAAGTCGTCTTTGATGTTTAATTTATTTTAAAACATAGAAAAGACGGACATAACTATGTTCTCCAATGCAACTACAGAGATGAAATTATAAAATTTCTAAAAATCATTGAATACTATCATCCATTATTGGATTGCATGAAATATAAATTAAATCTTGACTTTGCCATAAATCAAAAGAAATTACACTACGAGCTAAAGTATCTAAATCATGAAATTGTTATCGATCGCTACGAGTAAATTCTAGTGATTATTTTCTACCTTATTACCAACTTCCACTAACCATAAAATGGAATGCAAAGATATAATAAATAAAAAAAGAGCCAAGAGAAAAATCCCTTGGACTCCTTAATGACTTTAATTTGCGTCCAATTATCTAAGTAATTGAAGAACGCCTTGAGGTGCTTGGTTAGCTTGAGCCAACATAGCTTGTGCAGCTTGTTGAAGAATGTTATTCTTCGTAAACTCCATCATTTCCTGCGCCATGTCTACATCGCGGATTCGAGATTCAGAAGCCTGCAAGTTCTCAGCCGATGTATCTAAGTTCTTAATAGTATGCTCCAAACGGTTCTGAACGGCACCAAGTTTTCCTCTCTGTGAAGAGACCGACGAAATAGCAGCATCTAATGTTGTAATCGCAGCAGAAGCTGACTCTGCAGAAGAAATGTCTACACCACCAATTCCAAGTGCACTAGATCTCATGTCACCAATGGAAAAGTTAATTTCTTGATCTTTATTAGCACCAATCTGGAAAGTGACCGAACCTGCTCCTGCTTCTTCAATAGCTGCTTCACTTAGTCCTTGATCATCTAATATTGTCATATTAGCTTCTTCTTTTAACTGCAATTCTCCAGAAGGAGCTTCAAATTCGAGCCTTCCATCCGAAGTTGCCCTTACAATAACATCTTCAAGAAATCCTTCATCACCATCACTTAATCCAGCAGCTGTATTCCAAGCAGTAACTTCCAAATTAATCTGAGTTTGGAATTCTGTTGCAAGTGTAGATAAACTAGAGTCTGAAGCTGTTCCTGTCATAGTAACTTGGAATTGTTGACCTGCATACACTGTTGTAAAAGTATCACCAGCGGTAGTTGCAATATTCGTTTTCCAGTCACCATATGTTGTTGTTACAGCTCCTGCCGCCATCTCTGCTCCAGCACCAGCGAAGAGATCTAATACAGAGTTAGATCCAGCTGCATCAGTACCATCAGCCAATTTAGCTGTAGCAGTCGCCCCATCACCTATATATAATTCTACTCTAGAATCTGTCCCCTTAATTGAACTTTCAATTTTAAAAGTACCTGCTGTCGCATCTGTCACCTCAACATGTGAAACACCTGTACCAGAATTATCAATCGCTTCATTGATTGCACCTTCTAAGATATCTCTAATTTTTGCTGACTGTTGAGCATCCATTGTACCACTATAATCTGTTTCCAATATGTCTTTTTCATCATCTGTAAGCAGTTTTGACCATTCAATGTCAATTTTTTCTCCGTCAATTACCAATGCGTCTGTTTGAGAAAAATCAGCTCCAGAAGCATCAACTCCCGATGCATCAGCCCCAGTCAAACTTCCTTTAGTACCTCTAAAGACAGCTGCAGAAGTCAAACCAGCTCCACCGCCAGCACCTTCCAATGATCCGTTTAATAATTTCTGGGTGTTAAACTCCGTCGTATTTCCAATTCTATCGATTTCTGACTTTAACTGCGTAACTTCATTTTGAAGTGCATCTCGGTCTTCTGAAGTTAACGTTCCATTCGAAGACTGAACAGAAAGCTCTCTCATTCTTTGCAAAATAGCTTGTGATTCATTCAAAGCACCTTCAGCAGTTTGAATCATTGATATACCGTCCTGAGCATTTCGTGATGCTTGATCTAAACCTCGAATTTGACCTCTCATTTTTTCAGAAATAGAAAGTCCTGCTGCGTCATCTCCTGCACGGTTAATCCTGTAACCTGATGAAAGTTTTTCAATTGATTTTGCACCAGCATCTGAGTTAAGCCCTAACTGTCTATGGGTATTCATTGCCATTAGATTGTTATTGATTCTCATAACCATTCCTCCTTGATTCTTTAGGTTATTTTAGTTATTGTGCATCCATGCACTGTCACCTGAATCATACTTTCTCAATAGGCCTCCTTGAAAAAGTATAACTTCAAGTAACCTTCATAATATATATCGACTTTGTGGAAAAAAACTTAACAGAAATTTTTAGTTTTTTAATAAGGTGATTCCTAAAGAATAGATATCATTTCATAGTATGTATTTTGACATTAATTGAGTTTTTGATTTAGTGTGCTTTCAAAAAAATATCTGCCATTTCAAAAAATAGTTTACACCGTATACTTAACAAAATAATGTTCCAATGGTTGAAGGCTTAAACATTTATATTATAGACTTTTTGCATGCATAATGTATAAGTTATTTTTTAATAAGTTTTAGAAATAGTACTATATAAAAACTTTATACAACAAAAAAGTGATTTTAATAAATCACTTTTCCACATATTAAACACAAAAACTACTTAAGTAAATCCTTCAAATCTATAGATTTTACATCCGCAGCTTTTTTATTCTCAGCTTGAATTTCGAGGTATATCTCTTTCCTATAAATAGAAACATTTTTAGGTGCATTAATCCCTATTCGCACCTGATCCCCTTGAATATCCAAAACAGTGAACTCAATATTGTCATTTAAAACTATTGATTCGTTTCTCTTCCTTGTTAGAACCAGCACCTGTATGTACCTCCTGTCTACGGAGCTCTTCTACAATATAGTGTCTCACACTATACATATCCGTGTCAAGGACAACTTGCATTCCACTGTTATTTTTTGTGTTTATAATTATTGGAGCCTTTAAATTCATTGTCATTTTTTTAGGATCTTCTGTTACGACTACTATTGAAAGTACCATTGCGTTATCAGCACTTCCAATATTAAGACTTTCTACTATATCCTCAGAAATCTCAATATCATAGTCAGCTAAAATCATAAAGGGATTAATTACAGCAAAAGCAAGTTTCCCGTCATCAACACACTGAAGCCATCGAAACGGTGATGTCTCGTCTCCATCATATAAAACAATGAACCTCTTTAAATCATCAAATCCTGGTATTCCTTCACTAAAAGTTACAATTTTATTTTCATCAATCTCAATTTCCCCAAAGTGCTTTGTTTTTAGAAGCATTTGATCTCCTCCATTTAGGGAGTTTCAAAAAAATACAATTCAACATTTCGGGTACAAATACCATTACGGAGCTTTTAAGCTTCCAAGCATAGGAACATTATTTTGCATTGCAAAAAATGCTAATCGAATTTTTTTGAACCTCTAATTTATCAGTTATTTTTTATTTTGCCTTATCACAATATGATGGTCTTATATATATGTATTAATTTTATTGCCTTCTACATAATCAAACTTGATGGATGCATATTGTTCCAAAAATATTTTCACCTGTGAGGGTGTGTAATCTATATTAAGCTCTGCAGGAATATAATTTCCTTGTACACCATTATTAACTCCTTCGGAATTTCTCTCTGGATCAATATTAACCTTTCCCTCTTCTAAAGTAATTTCAGGTCCTACTTTTGGAAGAGTATCGATATCAAACTCATGAATGTTATAAAAATCCCTTTTAGCAATCTCTGCAATAGGATTTCCTCCATTTTCAATAGCAGCTAAAGAATTGCCATCATCAACCACTTTTCCAATGTACTCTAATAAACCTTGTTTGGCTCTTTCACCTTCTGACTTTGTTAAATCGTAATAATTTTTCAATCCTGCACTGGCAAAAGCTTCATACTGGTCAATTTTAACTTTTGGAAGCTTTGTTTCCATATTAACTTTAGCGTGCTTCTGACGAAGCTCTAATACTGCATTTTGTGATTGTATATTAAGCTTGGCCGGCGTTGTTTGAATACCAATTTTGGCATGGGTTTGAGTTATACTAAGAGCCATTAAGCATCACCTTCTTAGCTAATATCTAATATGGCGGTTTCAAAAAATACCCTAAACAATATTTTGACAAAAAACCCATCAATCTAGATTTTTTGAAACCGCAGTTGACCAGTTTTTTTAGGAATCACCTAAATAGCTGGGCTAACTATCTTAAAAAGTCAACCAACGAAGTTTGTATTATTTTTGCCCCTCCTGACAGTGATGCTTTGTATACATTTTCTTCACTTTTTAAAAGCATTATGTTTTCTGCCTGATCTACATCCTCGTTTTCACTCATAAGCTCAGTAAAATTAAGTTTGTCATTCTCAAGTCTGCTACTTGTAAGCTCAAGACGATTATACCTAGCTCCAACTCCAGCCCTTATTGCAAGCAAATTGTTCATATCATCATCAAATCTTGCTATTGAATCATTTATTATGTCTTTATTTCCTGTCTTTAGTGCCTCTGCAAAATCAGTAATATTCTGTACTAATTGTCCTGTTTCCCCTGCAGTTGCAACTGCGCCATCGTTGAAAAGCTGACCACCCATTACATTTACATTTATATTATCACTTATACCTATTTCATACATTATCGACTCAGTATTATCAACATCTATAGCAAAAGTTCCATCCTCATTAATAAGCTTTGTATCTGTTTTAAATCCCGAAAATATATATCTTCCTGCATAAGTTGCATTACCTATTTGAACCAATTGGCCTTTAAGCTGCTCTACTTCCTGAGCTATTTTTTCAGTATCTTCTGCAGTTGAAGTTCCATTGCTTCCCTGTACAGCCAATTCTCTTGCCCTATGCAGTATATCCCCAACATTCGAAAGTGACGACTCTGTTATCTCCAGCCAAGACATTGCATCATCCACATTTCTTTTGTGCTGCTCTATTTGAGATACGTCAGTACGAAGTTTCAGCGCTCTTGCTGCCACAACAGGATCATCGGAAGGAACCGAAATTTTCTTACCAGTAGCCAATTTTTTTTGATAAGTCTCCATTCTAGTAAGATTTCTTCCTATATGGTTAATCATGTTGTTTACAAGCATATTATTTGTTATTCTCATATTACCCCTCCAAATATAGGTGATTTACAATCCTACTCTATTAACAAGAATATCGTATATTTCTGACATTGTATTAATCATTTGTGCAGCCGCACTATATGCTTGCTGCTGTTTTACCATATTAGACATTTCTTCATCTAAAGAAACTCCCGAATCAGACAGTCTACGATTTTCAATCTGTTCAACAATTACAGTCTGATTTGCCGAAATCCTTATAGCCTGCTGTGAATCTATACCCAATGTCGTTACAACAGATTTCATAAAATCTTCGGGAGCACCTTCCGAAAACATTTGGGTGTTAGTTCTAAGCTTTATAAGTGCATTGACATTTTCAGTATTTCCCACCTCATCAGTATTATCTGCAGCAGCTATTTTATTAAAATCCTCCAATATATCACTGCTAACTGCAAGGTTTTTAGCAGTCAAGTTGTTGTACCTGTCAACAATACCTGAAATAGTAGTCTCTCCATCTATAAAGTCTTCACTGCTTATCGATTGATTCTCTTCTCCTAGCATCGTAAAGAACCTTATACCATCAGATACACCCGCTCCAACGCCATATCCGTCCGTATGACCTGCACCATCTTCTCCAGCTTCTATTGTTCCATTATTGTCATAATCGATATATCCCTCATTAAATGCTTTTGCAAAAGTTCTCACAAACTGATTCAACTTTTTCATATAGTAAGGAATTCCGCTATAAATAGGGCTTCCATTATCACCGTCATTTCCATCTCTTACATCAAGATAGCCCTTTAATTCTCCACCCCTTATATTTAAAGTATTTCCATCCTCCCAGCCTATATCATAAAGATATTCCACATCTTCATCATTTAATTTAGTTTCCCTTTGCTCTACAGCCAATTTACTAAAATTATAGTGATCAATAAAAGCCTTTCCACTTATCGTTATTAGCATTCTCGCATCGTCTCTACCACTAGGGAGTTTTCCCACTACAACTTCACTTGCCTCGACATTTACCAATTTTGAAAGCTCATCTACCAGCACAACCCTCTGATCTCTAAGACTGTTAGCTGTATTACCATCTAACTCAGCACTGTATATCTGCCTATTCAACTGCTGAATTTGAGTACCTATAGAATTTATCTTTTCAACGGTTGTTTCAATTCTATCGTTTATATCCACTTGAAGTCCTTCAAAATGCGTTGCCAAACTATTAAAATATTTTGCTGCTGTTACTCCACGTTCTCTTACCAATGTTCTTACAGCTTCACTAGATGGATCTTTTGAGAGTTCCTGAAGCGAACTAAAGAATTCATCTAATATGGTATTAAACCCACTGTCAGAAGGTTCGTTAAAAGTTGTTTCCATATCGGCTAAAAGAGCTTCTTTAGTCTCCCATTCCCCATAGGATACGTTTTCACTCCAATATTTAAAATCAAGATACTCATCCCTAATCCTCTTAACTCCTGTAACCTCTGAACCAGTACCAACCATACCCGTACCATCGTACATAGTCATAGGTTTTGATGCTGCTTGTACAGCCTGCTGCCTCGAATACCCTGGAGTATTTACATTATTAATATTGTTGTTTATAACATTAAGATTTTTCTGTGCTGTGTATAGCCCTCTAACTGCAACATTAAAACCAAAAAAACTTTCTCTCATTTTTTATCACCTACCCACTAATCCCATTCGAGATATAATTGTATCAAGCATCTCATCTACAACATTTATTGCTCTAGATGCTGCACTGTATGAAAACTTATATTTCATCATATTTGACATTTCCTCATCCATAGATACTCCCATTATTGATTGTCTCTGTAAATCAGCAGAATCCACTAATTTCTGCTGGCTGTCAGTTATCCCCACTGCTTCGGAACCTTTCGTACCTATATTTAAAATAATTGATTGATAATACTCATCAGCACTTAGTGTTCCCTTTATATCCTTGAGACATCCTTTTGACCTTAAGTTTGCCATAGCTATTGCAATAGTATTATCACCGCTTTCTCCACTCTTTGAGGCAACAATATTGTTTAAACTAAGCAAATTATCATTCAACTTGATATTTCCCATCTCTAAAGGAAACTTCGAATTGATAGCCACAAAAAAATCATCGCCATCAACCGACGGAGGCCCAAGCGTTCTCCCACTTGAATGAAGATAATTTACTTCTCTTACCAATATATTCACAAGAGAATTCAATCTCTTTCTCAAATCAGGCAGTATATTTGCCGTATTTTCTACAGTGCTTATATTTTTATTTACATCATTATTGATATCATTGTTTATATCCGTCATAAGATTGTTATAATCAGCTGAATTTATATCATATAAATTTCCTGACGTACCTTCGCTAATAACATCCCAACCTGTTGTCTCTCCTGCTGCACCAGTTGTATAAAAACTATCATCCGTTACAACAGATGTCTTTATCCCTTTATCCTTTAGTGTCGACACATAGCCTTCAGCAGTTGGTAATGTAACTACAGATCCTGCCCCTAAATCTCCTCCAATACTTTCTCCCGAAAAAACCACAGCATATTTGTTGGCTTCTGGTCTAAAATCGGCAATTGAATCGAGTTCAGCTACAACATTCCCAAAATTATTACCGGTATCTGCTGTAGACGATAATGACGACACTGCTGACTCAAAGGCTGCTGTATCACTGCCATAATTTATATTGGAATTTACATTATCCCCATAAGTTATAAGGCGAAGATTGTAATCAATTCCTTTTTTGTCTAGTTCATTAATATATGTATTTATAGAACTTTGAACATTAGAGAGATTAGTGGCACTTGAATCGGATACATCCACGGCAAAGGTGATATCTGCTTTTGTATTGGGCGTACCGTTCTCAAAACTTCCTGTAGCTCCAAAAACCTCACCTCTAGATTCCATAAGCCCCTTTATAATTCCACTTTTTATCGGCACCTCAATCTCTGTACCCATAAGCTTAGGCACAAGGAACAATCCTGATTCCTTGCTCTCTTCTGCCACAAGGTTTGTTTGCTCTCCCTTTGAAACTAAAAAGAATCCCCCTAATGTTATATCCAACTGCCCATCCTGCATCTCATTAACTTCAACATTTGCGAGTTCACACAATCTATCTACTAGAGAATTCCTTTGATCCCGGTAGTCATTTGCACTATCTTCTGATATTTCAACTTTAAGAATTTCAAGATTTAGCTGTGCTATTTGACTGGTAATATTGTTAACCTCATCTATTCTAACTCTCATTTCCGAATTAAGATCTTCTTGCAACTTATCTAGCTGTGATCCCACATGATTAATCTGCTCTACAAGTGCTTCTCCTCTTTGAGAAACCAACGCCCTTACCGTTAAACTGTCAGGTTCCTTTGATAATTCCTGCCACGAATCCCAAAATTGGTTCATAACTTCTTGAAGTCCACTTTCCATTGGATCTGCGAGTATGGACTGAATATCTTGAAAAGTCTTGTTTTTTGTTTTCCAATAACCTAGTGTTGTACTTTCTCTTCTATATATATTATCTAAAAATTGGTTTCTTATTTGCCTTATATCCTGAATATCCGCACCAAGACCATACTGATCACCACTTGCTTTGTGGTAGGCACCCGTTGCAGATATAGCCTGCTGTCTTACATATCCCTTTGTATTAACATTTGAAATATTGTGCCCTGTTACAGACAAAGCCCGTTCACTAACAGACATCCCCGACCTTGCTATTTCAAAGCTGGCAAAACCTACTGCCATATTACCGCCTCCAAATTTAAAAACATTTTAATGCATTCTCACATAATAAGTTGGAATTTTTTTAATTTTGCTAAATCAACTGAATTCTCTGCCTTAACACGCAGGTTTTCATAAATTTTATAATTTCACATCAAAATAAGTCTTTTTCTTTCCTTCATTTGTATTCCCTGTATTCCCATAGTTGTTATCACCTGACGATGTACTAGATAAAACATTTACTGAAAAATTTATATAATCGATGGAATTTTGAATAAGTTTTGAATTTAAGTCATTTTTAGTTTTAATTTCACCTATTATATTTAAAAGCTTTGATTTATGTTCTTTAAGCCTTTGTGCCTGGTCTTTATCAATATATTTTGAAAGCTCGGAAATGGTCGTGTTTGCTTCATTTATACCAATATCTTTTGCCAAAGCACTTACAGTTTCCTCTCTCATATCTTCAAATTTTCCCATATTTAAAACAAGAGTCTGTTCTAGCTTTGTAATACTATCGAGCTCTGTTACCTTTCCATTAACTATAAAATCTGTTTTATCCTTTGACAGCTTTAGTAGTTCCTCATAAATTTTAATTTCACGATCTAATATATCCAATAACTCATTTATTTTCTGGCTGTTCATAAAATTCCCACCCCTGCTTTAATAAATTTATTGCGGGAAAACTTGGGGTAAAACCCATGCCTCCCGCAAACAATAAGTGTTCTAAATCTTCTTATCTGTAACTGATTTTAAGATTTTATCAGCCACATCTGTCTCTTTTACTTCATATTTACCTGCCTCATATTTGTCCTTCAACTTGTCTACCACCTCTTGCCGAATATCCGGTGCTTTCTTTAATGCTTTCATCACTGTTTGAAAATCCTTTGCCTCATTCGATATTGATACTACATCTTTCTTTGAGCTTACGTTGCCTGCTTTATCGACTTTTCCTACGCTCTTTTGTTTGTTGTAAACCCCGGAGACTTTCGGGATTTCCCCCCAAATCTTCATACCTACCACTCTCTTTCAAAATTTTTTATATATATAAACACTTGCTGTGTAAACTTTATCATTTGTTTCTGTAAATCTTTCTCTCATTAATAATATCGACATCCCAAAAAATTAATTAACATATTTTTATAAAAAAATATCTACAACTTTTAAGTCATAGATATCTTATAACGAATCAACCCTTCTAGCAACACTATTTCCCACCATTTTTATGTAAGTACCTCATACCATTAGCTCTTTTTCTTGCAATTTCATCTTCAGACGTTGATGTTGATGTTGATGTTGCAGCACTCATTTGTTTTGCCGTCGATTTAATATCATTTGTAACTTCATTTGAACACTGATTGCATAACCGCCCCGTGGATATTGCCTTACCGCACCTTTCACATTCCAAAAACATATTGCCCCCCTCACCGACTATCTCTAGCCGTCCCTCCTTTAGATAAGCTTTTATTTGCTTAACACTTATTTCAAGTTCTCTTGACACCTCAAACAAAGATGCTTTAGGATGATCGTAAAGATATTCCTTTACTTTTCTAAAATTCGCTTCATCCTCTTGCTTACACTCTGAACATATTGGAGGTCCACTGATATAGTTAAATATCTTTCCGCACCTTCTACAGTTTCTAACATCTGGCATAAAAATACCTCCTTACTTTAGAATTGCCAACCTAAAATTTTCTTCCTGCAGCCACTGTAGCTGCTATTACTTTTGCTGCTCCTGCCTTTTTTAAAACCTTACAGCACTCATTAATGGTTGTTCCAGTAGTTAAAATGTCGTCTAAAACAAGTATAGATTTGCCCTTAACCTGATCTTTATCGGTTACGATAAATGCATCCTTAACATTTTTAAGCCTTTCTGCCCTATTTAGTAGACTCTGGCTGTTGGTATTTTTGATCCTTTTGATTAGATTCTTATTAACTTCAATCTTCAGCAAACTTCCTAGGTGTTTTGAAATGAGATGAGATTGATTATAACCTCTTTTTTGTTCTTTTTTAGGATGGAGTGGAACACTTGTTATTACATCTAATTTCTCTAACTGTGAATTTTCAATTGCACTATCATAAATAAGTTGCGCAAAAGTTTTTCCAAAAGAAGGCTTATTAAAAAACTTATACTTAATCAAGGCTTCTTTTATTATCCCGGAATATTCACATATACATATAATATCGTCAAAATAGTTGTTTAATTTAATAAGATTCAAAGTTTTATTATTTATGTATGGTATTTTTAATCTGCAATTCTCACATACACAGATTTTTGCACCATAATTAAGCATTTTGTTGCAAAATATACACTTTGGAGGAAAAATCAGATCAAAAATCTGTCCAAGCATAAGACTTCACCTAGCCCATCAGAGTTTTTAATACCATACACAACTATTACTTCGGTCTTTTTATATATCTTCTTTACAACAAAAACACCCCCATTTAACTTTTAAATTGGATAAGGGGGTGCAGTTTTTGATTTTGTAACATATTATTCCAAGAACAAAAGCTCCGAGGCTAAGAGAATGTAAACTTGCTACGGGTCGAATCAAAACTCGCTTCACTCAAACAGTGATTCGACTTATCCTTCGCTTCGTTAACATTCTCTAAGCCTCTACGCAGACTTTCTTTCCATAATATGTTACAAAAAGGTTAATCATCCCTTGAATAAGAGTGTTAATTAATCCCACTTAATTATTTATCATATGGACATCCATTTGTGGATAAGGTATGGATATGTTCTTTTCGTCAAACTGCTTTTTGACCTCTTCAATTACATTAAAATGCACATCCCAATAGTCCTTTGCCTTAACCCATACTCTCACAGTATACATTATTGCACTATCTCCGTGCTCTGACATTCTTACAAAAGGCTCTGGATCCTTTAGTACAGGAGCCTGTTTGCTTATTACATCCTTCAAAATTGCCATTACTTCAGAATTATTTGCATCATAAGATACACCAAATTTGAAATCAACCCTTCTTGTTTCTTTCTTAGAAAAGTTTACTATGCTTGAATTTGCCAATCCGCCATTTGGAATAACTATAACCTTATTGTCGGGAGTAACAAGTTCAGTTTGCAAAATCTTTATACCTTCTACAGTTCCCATTTGTCCATTTACTTCTATAAAATCTCCCACAGCAAAAGGTTTTGTTGTAAGAAGCAACACTCCTCCTGCAATATTTGAAAGAGACCCTTGAAAAGCAAGACCAATAGCAAGACCTGCTGATGCTAATACGGCCACAAATGATGAAGTTGGTATACCTAGTATACCTACAATAGCGACGAGCAAAAGGATTTTCATCAAAGCATCAATTAGTGAAATGATAAAGGGCTTTAAGCTAACATCCATTTTAGATTTATCAAAAATAACTTTAAGCTTATTGCCTCCCCACTTAATAACAATCATACCAACAACCAATACCATAACTGCAAGACCTATTGATTTAAATGCTGGTATCACTTCAGAAAAAACAAAATTCTTAATATAATCTGACATACTTTCATCTTCCTTTCTTAATCATTGTGTGTTTAAAAAACCTTACAGTCATTACTCTTAGAAACCAAGAAAATTTGCTTCTCTCATGACTTTAAATCTTTTTTGTTAAGGATACAAATTAATGATAATTATATTTCATAAACTAGCATTAATGTTGTACCTGCGTCGTTTTACTGTAAAATGTCTCCCTTGGAAAACCTTCGCATAGAATCTGTAGGCCTTGTCTTGATAATTTTTCACCATAAATATTTTACCACTAAAAAAATCGTTCAAACATTTTTTACTACATCTTAGCATAAAACAATTGGTTTTACCAAAACGAAATTTCCCCTTTATTACATAGTTTCCCATAGGAGTATACTTTTAATGTTCACACAATATAAAAACCAAATAAAATAAAAACTACGGAACATCGAGTCCCTTCGTTTTTCTTTCTTTCACTTAGTTCGAAAGAATGAGAATCAAAAAAGCACCCCCATACAAGGTGCTTAAATAATTAAATAAAAACATTTGCCAAAACTACAATTCTATTATCTCTACTGGTTCTTAATTAGATGTTATTTACTCAAGGCTTTAGGTGCCTTAGGCTGATAAAAAACAATCCAACTCGCAGTGCTTGCAGACACCATTGATACAACTATCAAAATAGCAGAAACCACTCCAAAAAATTTCCCCTTCATAATAACATCTCCCCTTTTTTATTTAATAGAGAGAACTTATCCGTTTTTCAGACACCCTCTCTATCAGTGCTTTTTTTACTTTTGATTATTCCAGTTTCAACGTCATTCTTTATACCCAACAATACCCTCTTTAACTCTCCATATTGCTCCTCGTCAATTAGCGCACACAAATATTCAATATTTTGAACAAACTCTCTTCCATCCATCTGTCGTTTTACTGCTTCTTCTTTTTTTATTGTGTCGCCTGTTTTAAAAACACTTCTTATCAAGAGCATAGTAAATATTATTGTTACTACAAAACTGGTAATTATAAGCACTCTATCTTTTAAAGACTCAAAAACGTCATTATTAACAATAAACATTGTATATATAAATATAAGTATAAAAAGGCCAAATGCCAACTGTAAAACCAAAACTCCAAGCCTGCTTTTCTGGGACTTGTCCAATTTAGTGGTTCTTAAAAAGTAAATATTAACATCTTTCTTATACATAAACAAAATAATTCCGCTTACGATAAGAAACTCCGATATAAAAGAAACTGTTCTAATTGGTGAACTATTAAAAATCTCCTCCTGTGATACGTTCATAAAAACCCGAAAGAGAACTATCACTACACCCTGTGATAAGGTAAAACTCACCAACGTAACCAAACACCCTAGCGCAGCTTCTAATATATTTAACTTGTATCCAAAATAAATCAACCCTGCAAAACATAATAATTGCAATAAAGAAATTAAAACATCTTGAAATTCCACATACTTAGCAAAATAAAATATTATCGCTGTAGCAAAACCAACAAAAATTACATTTCGCCCTCGTATTACCTCTTTTCTTCCTAGCAACACCCAAGCAAACATTGCCATTAAAAGCTGCTCTGGAAGAGAAAACGCAAAAAAATCTATGATGTCCGTAAAACCCATAAGATTCCTCTCCTGTTGTTTATTAATCTATCATATTATTCCAGCACGTTCAACAATAATCCATTATTCGTTATAATTCGACAAGTTTTCTTCATATAAACTTCGTATCACCTACAATTTACTCAAAGCTTCTGCTTCCGTACTATAAATTTCAATAAACCTATTAAGCCTTGTCACCTCAAAAAGCTTTTCAATATCCGGTAGTAAATTACAAAGAACTATTTTACCTTTCTTTTCTTTAAACTTTTTATATGTGTCAATAATAATACCTAAACCTGCGCTATTCATGTATATAACACCATCCATGCTTATTATAACCGTCTTACCTTCATTTTCTCTAGCTAAACTATCAAGTAAATCTTTGAACTGGTTTTGAGTTGATATTCTTATTTGCCCCGTTAATTTAATTATTTTAACTCCATCTACTTCTTTTGTTTCAAACTTCATACTACACCTCCTCCACACAACTTAATTCTATTTTCCAAAAACAATATAAATCTAACTATAGAAGTCTTGAAATATTCTGTAATTAAATTTTCGACTTCTATATATCTCATCTTGACAAAAATATCACACCTATATTAATTAAAAGAGCTTCAAAAATTGTATCTTCATTTTACTTATAACCCCCATTATGGAAGCTTTTGGACTTCCAAGCATAAGTACATTATTTTGCTTTACAAAAAATGCTAATCAAAACTTTTGAAACTCCATTTGATCAGTTATTTATTTGATCTTGCCTAAATATCAGTATATACTTAATGTACTATTCCTTCAATCAATAGTCAACTTAAATATTTACAAGAGTTTTTATTATAGGTGCAACACTCTTGACTTAGGGAGTTTTAAAAAAACACATTCATTATTTCTGTTACAAAGCCTATCATGAAAGCTTTTAAGCTTCCTATCATAGGTACATTGTTTTGCTATGCATAAAATGGCATCGGATTTTATAACTCCATTTGATCAGTTATTTTTTGATTTTACCTTATAAATACATTTATATTTTCATTTTTAAATGTACTCACCTAATTTATAGACCTCAAATTTCAGCAATGCCTTCTAATAAAATACCTTCAAGAAGTGAATTTGAAACTTTTATCCATATACTAACGTGTTCTATTATATATTAACAAAATGGTCATTTCAATAATTTTCTATATAATAAAAAAATTAATAAGCATAAAATGCTAAAGTATATTCAAATTTAACCGATATTAAAAATAAGAAAATAGTCCTACTACTTTTTTCTCACTGTTTTTAGTACAGAGCAATATATAAAATTTTACGTTTATAGTCAGATGCTTATTATTCTCGAAAAAATACGATCAATTAATGTAAAATGTTTTTCGAGAAAAATATAGGTTATTTTTTGAAACAGACTAAACATGTTATTTTTTAGTGCTAGTAGTATAATGTACCTTACTAAAGATAGGAGGAAATTATATGCTTTATACGGGAAAAATAGTTAAATACTATGATACTGAGGCTATAATTCTTAACTGGCTGGATAATGAAGTACTCCTGTTTATTGAAGATGACTATGTTAAATGGGTAGATAAATCTATGGTGGAAATACCCCAATAATTCTATATTATTAGTGCCTCGTAATCTGCTTATAAAAGAAAACAGGCAAATTACGAGACACTAAGTAAAAAAATCTTATTTTAAGCTTTCTCAAACATATCTTTTCCAACACCACAGACAGGACAAACCCAGTCATCTGGTATATCATCAAAAGAAGTTCCTGGAGCAATCCCACCATCAGGATCTCCTTCTGCAGGATCGTATATATACCCACATACAGTACACACATATTTTTCCATAAACTATCATCTCCTTGTAATTTTTATCCACCTGTGAAATAGCATTGCTAGAACAAAGCTTCATTGGCAAAAGGGTATACTTCCAAATGAAAAATCCGGCTTTTAAAGGAATGCCCTAGCTAATAAAAGGATTTTTCTTTGGTTTTGAAGCTTTGTGTAAGTAACCTATTTCAAAGCTAGATTTTTATTCTAAAGTTATCTATACTAATATACCATACTTTTTCCCTAATAAAACATATTATTTTACGTTTTTTTGCACTATGAATTTCTAAGAACTCAAGAAAGGCTTTAAGAAATTGATTTCTTAAAGTCTTTCTTTTGCCTACAATTTATACATTCGAACTGCAAACCAAGGAAGATAGTGCAGGATCATTGCTCAGGGATTTTCAAAAAAATACATATTCATCGTTTGTGTTGCAAAGCCAATCATTGAAATATTTAAGTTTCAAATAATAGGAACATTATTTTGCTATGCAAAAAATGACATCAAATTTTTAACCTCCAGTTGACAAGTTATTTTTTTGATTTTGACTTATTTTCCACAAGACATATTTAATACCCATCGAAATGGTATCTGCCATTTTCATAACAAGACTGAGTCTCGTATTTTGAAGTATAAGGTAATCCATGAAACCACCAAAATTAACAATCCCAGTTATGTACATATCCCCTACTGGGGCAAGATCTTTCTTTACTCCAGATCCTGGTTTTATAGATCCCTCACCTATTGTAATATAACCCACATGATCCATTTTTCCAAGACATGCATCAATTGCAATTACAAAGGGTTTATCATAGAAATTCTGTATGTGTTTCATTACATTGTCGATATTCTTTGCATGTACTGGATTATCCAAGCTACCATGTACGTATGTATTCTTATATTCCAAGTTACTCATCTTATAGCCTATAAGCGGACCTAAACTATCTCCCGTCGATCGGTCAGTTCCTATGCACAAAAACACTATTGACTTATATCCGCTTTTTAACGAATTCTCAATGAGAACAGACATTGTATCCGTTAGTGTTCTAAAAGCGGCATTACTGTTTATATCAATATAAAGCTGCTTACTTGATGCTTTAAGTAACATATTTTTGCTCCTGTAATTGATATCTATAATTATTATTCCCCTATAATGTAATTTTATTACTCTTATTGTAATTATAATGCTATATTTTTTCCACCTGTGAAATAGGATTGTTGGAACAAAGCTTCATTGGCTCAAGGGTATACTTCCAAATGAAGAATCTGGCTTTTAAAGGAATACCCTAGCTAATAGAAGGATTTTTCATTGATTTTGAAGCTTTGTGTAAGCAACTTATATCACAGTTCGTATTTTTTCAGAAATAATATATATCTAATTTATAAATAGCAAAATATATACTGTGATAGCTTTTTTGCTTTTATAAATTTCAAAAAATTAGATTCTATATTTTTCTCGAAAAACATTTTACATTATTTAATTTTTACTTTGGAGAAATAATATACAGATGACTATATAGGTAAAAAAGATATAATGTAATAAGCTTTTTGACTTTTGTAAAAAAAAAATAATTTTTTTTTTTAAAGCCCCCTAAAAAACCATTGTACTTTTGAATATCTATACCGAAAGCATCCGATGGCAATTTGACAAACTAAATTTTTTACCAACTTTGGTTGGTATTAATCATGCTAATCCTCAAATAATATAAATTCCATACTTTTAAAGTTGGATACTCCTGCTCTGCTTGAATGAATTAAGCAGGGCCATTTTCTTTTTAGGCGATTACAAATAACTTTGCAACTACAGTTTCAAAAATTCTAGATTTATGGAGTTTGTAACTGAAATATTGAATATGTATTTTTTTGAAACTCCCTAATACTCTTCTTTTTAACTTTTTTGAAAAAATAATAAAGTTTTAACTTTTTCGTAACCAATAGTTCATGTTCATATTATATTATTTATTTCAGAGAGATACTTGTTAATCAAAAATCAAATACTTTCTGTATGACTTAGAAAGTATTTTATATAAATTTAACAATCTTCTTGACCAAAGGGGGAGTAGCAGTTTTGTGAAATCGCTTTGACATTAAATAAAATAAACTTAAAGATTATCTATACACCAAAACAACTTACTGCAATAATATTTATTTTATACTTTTTACATACATTGTAATATTCTAATTAAGTTACTTTGCACTAATTAACAAAGCATACACGCAACAAACTTTATTGCTAATACAAAAAACTGTGGGGTTTATCATCATTGGAATTCATCACTCCCCCCTCTCATTTTGCACAATGTTTTATCTAGAGAAAATTGAATTTTGAGAATGTTTATATTTATGTAATAACATCCTCCCTATAAATTTTGTTCGGTTAGTTCCCATACAAGCTAACCGTTTTTATTTTGCTCAAAATTTCACTAATGGAGTTTCAAAAAATACATATTTGATAATTTAGATACAAAGCCCCTTATGGAAGATTTTAAACTTACAATCATAGAGACATTATTTTGCTATTACAAAAATGTCGATCAATTTTTTTGTAACTCCAGTTGCAAATCTATTCCACAGCTCCAAGTTATTTATTTGATTTTACTTAACAATGATTACTTGTTTTTTTGAAATAGTAATATTTCAGTTGTTATGAATCATATACTTATAACGATTAAGGGAGTTTCAAAAAATACATATTCAATTTATAAAACACTAAACCCATTATGGAAGCTTTTAAGCTTCCATGCATAGGTACATTATTTTGCTATGCATAAAATGCTAATAGAATTTTTAAAACTCCAATTGATCAGCTATTTATTACATCTAACCTAAATCTGCATCGTTCTTAACTTTTTAAAATGCTATAAGCATGTCAATTGTGTGCATTAAAAATTTAGGAAGAATATAAATAAGGGGTAGAAAAATGTTCTTTTTATTAACTTTCAAAAAAACTCAATTAGTACTTGTTACTTTTATTCTCTCCATAACTATTCTAAGTTTTTCTTTTTATAATGCATCACCTATATTGACAAGTGCATATATAGACGAAGAACATACACAAATAATAGATGACCTTCTCTCTACTAGAAATAGCGCATTCCTTGATGGAGATTTTAAGGCTCTTGAAGTTCTCTATGACAAAACTACAAAACTTGGAACTTGGGCATATGAACATCAAACGAAAAAAATGAAATATCTTCATAATTGGGCTGAAAAACAAGGCGTTAAATTTTGCAATATAAAATCTTATTTCAAAATTCGCTCCACCAAGGAAAGGAGCAATGAAATTTCATTCAATTTTATTGCTTCCACTGAGTATAGCTATATTTATAAAAATGAGCCCCAAACAAAAAACTCATTTAGAATAGGTACATATCATTCCCTAAAGCTACTTAAATACGACAACGATTGGCTAATTGCAAAAGAATGGTATACCGACCCTTTTGCTGACTCCTTAGATCTTCAAAACTTAAAAGCTGAAGAATTTAACGAATATTTACTTTCATCAAATTCAAGAAATTTTTCAAACTTGAACCAAAGAAGAATAAACGCTGTCGATTATGCAGACCGTTATTGCGGTGCAGCTTCTGATGAAAAGTATGGCTTTAGCTATAACAAAAAATATAGGGACTATAATCCATTAGGTGGCGATTGTGCAAATTTTGCATCACAAATCCTTTTTGAAGGCGGAAAATTTAGAAAGACCGGTGCGTGGAATTATACAAGAGATGGGAGCAAATCATGGGTTAACGCTCAAGCTTTTAAAGATTACATGCTAAATAGTAATAGAGCATCTCTGATAGCTAGAGGTACTTACAACCAAGTCTTTAAGGCATCGTTCAAACTTTTACCTGGAGATTTTATTGCTTATGAAAAAAAAGGAAAAACAACTCATATTTCAGTTGTAACAGGCGCCGATTCAAAAGGTTACGCCCTTGTAAACTGCCATAACACAGATAGATATAGAGTACCTTGGGATCTTGGCTGGAGCAATAAAAATATAAAATTTTGGCTTGTACGAGTGCATTATTAAGATAGTTTCAAAAAAATGCATATTCATTATTTCTATTACAAAGCCCATCAAACAAGCTTTTAAGCTTTCATGCATAGGTACATTATTTTGCTTTTAAAAAAATGCTAATCAAATTTTTTGAAACTCCAGTTGCAAAGTTTTTTGATTTTGCCTAGAAAGCAACGAAAAAATAAAGACCAACACTGTCAGCCTTTATCTTGTAAATTAAAAAAACAAAACTCATATACTTTTCATAAATACTATTAATCTTTATCAACAATACCAAATCTCTTTTTAAACTTATCAACACGTCCACCTGCATCTATCAACTTTTGCTTACCTGTATAGAAAGGGTGACAATTTGAACATATTTCAACGTGTAAATCCTTTTTAGTTGAACCAGTATTGTACGTTGCACCACAAGCACACTTTATTACAGTTTGCTGATAATCCGGATGTATACCTTCTCTCATCTTATTCACCTTCTTTCCATAAACTTCTGTAAATCCCTCATAAACTGTAGGGAGTTTATATAAATATAATTTTTTACGCCTTAATAGACTATTATATAGAAGTCAAAAAGCTTAGTACATTATATCTTTCTTACTTTTATAGTCAGTTGTATATTATTTCTCAAAATAAAAATCAAGCAATGTAAAATGTTTTTCGAGAAAAATATAGTAAAATGCAAAACAATTTTTTGACGCAAAAAATATTTTAACACAAATATACAATATAAGCAAGAACTATTTTTCGCCAAACGCAACATTAATACTTCCCACGAAATCTACATTCGTCTTGGTCTGCATTAATCTACTTATAATCATCTCAGTCACTTGAGCAGTTCCCATATTGCTCATTGCTCTTCGAACAGCCCATACGCTCTCAAGCTCCCTTTGGTCAAGAAGCAGTTCTTCTCTTCGTGTTCCTGATTTATTAATATCTATTGCAGGGAATATTCTCATTTCAGATAATCTTCTGTCTAAGTGAAGTTCCATATTACCTGTTCCCTTAAATTCCTCAAATATTACATCATCCATTCTGCTTCCTGTTTCAATAAGAGCTGTTGCCATTATTGTAAGGCTCCCACCATGCTCAATGTTTCTAGCTGCCCCAAAGAACCTCTTTGGTTTGTGGAGTGCACCAGGATCAAGACCACCCGACAACGTTCTTCCTGTAGGTGGAATTGTAAGGTTATAAGCTCTTGCAAGTCTTGTTATACTATCGAGCAATATTACAACATCTTTCTTTTGCTCAACAAGCCTTTGAGCCCTTTCAAGAACCATTTCCGCAACTTTTATGTGATGTTCTGGCACTTCATCAAAGGTAGAATATATTACCTCACCATTTATTGAACGCTGCATATCCGTTACTTCCTCAGGTCTTTCATCTATAAGCAGGACAATAAGCTCCATTTCAGGATAATTTGTAGTTATAGAATTGGCTACTTTCTTTAAAAGTATAGTTTTACCGGCTTTTGGAGGGGATACAATCATTCCACGCTGTCCCTTACCTATAGGTGCTATCAAATCAATCAGCCTTGTTGACAACTCTCTAGGCGCTGTCTCGAGATTAATTCTCTGATCAGGGTATATAGGTGTCAAGTGTTCAAACGCAATCCTCTTTGTTGCAACTTCCGGCGGATCACCATTAACTGTTTGAACGTAGAGCAATGCCTGAAACTTTTCCCCTTCTTTAGGTATACGGCCTTTTCCCTTTATTTTGTCCCCTGTTTTTAGATTGAACCGTCTAATCTGTGAAGGTGATACATAGACGTCTTTAGCTCCGGAGAGGTAATTATCACTTCTTAAAAACCCATATCCATCAGGAAGCACTTCTAAAACTCCCTCTACAGGATCATCACTTTCTATTTTTTCAAAACCACTTGGCTGATGTCCATGATCATGTTTATTCTCTGAATGTCTAGAAGACGGTTTGTTAAATTTGCTGTTTTCATGTTCAAAATTTGTTTCTTTAGTATGTTTAAATTCAGAAGCATTCTTCTGTGCTTCTACTTTTTCTACTTTTTTGATATTATTATTTAAATTATTAGCTGTTGATGGAACCGCTGATTTATCTAGATCTTCTTTTTTAAAATTCCCCTCTTTTTCGACAGTTTCTTCTCGCTTAGATATAGTTTCCTTATTTGTTTTATCTTCTTGTTTTTCATTTCTATCTGAATCGGCTTGTTTTTTCTTTGTTTGATCTTGAACTTCGTTGACTTTTTTTGTAATTTTCTCAGTTTCTGATTCATTTTTCAATTCAGAAGCTTTATTTGCCTTTGGCCTGCCACGTTTGGACTTTCTAAGCACCACAGGAGCATCATCTTTATCTGATGCTTCTTGCTTATCATCAGCTTCCTTTTTTGCACCCTTTGATTTGGTCCCTTTTCTAGCTTTTTCTTTAGAATCCTCAGAACTTTTAGATTTAGCTGCCTTGACAGAACCTTTCGCACCAGAGATAAATCCTTCAACTTTTCCATCTCCGGATTTATATATCTCTTCTATAAGTTCACTTTTTTTGTACTTGGATATACTCTTAATTCCCATCATTTTTGCAATATATCGCAAATCCTCAAGAGTTTTATCCTTAAGATTAATCCCGTCCATGTTACACCACCTTAAAAATATATTGTATATTATTCCACATTTGGGAGTTCATTCGTCTAGATAACAATCAGTAAAACCTTTATTATTGGAAAGGTTAATACTTCGAAGAGATTCGCAGAGTAACTCATAAACAATTGACATTATATCAATACCCTTGATTATTGTCAATCATAATTTTTACAATTAAGTAATCTTTTATGGGTTGAAATCATTTGTTGCATTTATTATTTTGAAGTTTTTAAAAAATTGTTCTTACCTAAGGATGCTTCAAAAGCAACCAGTCAAATAAATATAGAGAAGATACACGTTCAAACCTGTTAGAATATTTCCCCCAAATTGTTTATTACATTATGTATTTTTGCTACCACATTAAAATATTTATTATTCCCCAAAATACCTATATAAAAGTCAAAAAGTTTATTATATTATTTCTTTTTTACTTTTATAGCCAAGTATATATTATTTCTCGAAAATAAAATTTAAAAAATGTAAAATATTTTTCGACAAAAATATAGTCAACGTGCAATTTTTAAAAAGTATATCCTTATTGCTAATAACATTTGACAACTATTTTACATCCCCACTTTATATAAGGGAATTTCAAAAAAGAACATATTTATTATATCTTTCCAAAGCCCCTTATGGAAGCTTTTAAGCTTCTAAGGATAGGTACACTATTTTGCTTTTCAAAAAATGCTACTCGAATTTTTTAAAACTCCAGTTAATCCATTATTTTTTGATTTTGCCTAAAAGTATTAAAACCTTTTTATTAAGGGAGTTTCAAAAAAATACATATTCATTATTTTCGTTACAAATCCCATCAAATGGAGTTTTTTGAAACTCCCTTTACTCAGTTATTTATTTGATCTTGCCTAAAAAATAAGGATATGTTACTTTTTCCTAATAAGAGATTCAGTAGGTAATTTCCCCAATCCAATTCCTTCATCTAAAAGTATAATTTGTTCTAATTTTAAGTTTTCTCTAAAATGTTCATTAGTAGAAGCATATATAATCTTATTTGCGGGACATTTATTGCACTTTAAGTAAATCTTATCAGAAAACAACATCAATTCAATGTCCTCATTGCCACATTCACAATATAAACTACCTTTCGCCGCAATATCATGAATTATATTAAGGGAATCATACATAACCTGAGTGTTCGTAAAATAACTGTCATAACCAAACATATTTATGAGTTCGTCAAATTCTTTCTCTAAAATGTCAATCTTATTTCTAACTTCCTCATCTTTCCCTATAAAACATTGTTGTATACCTGTCTTTGGACAATAAAATGTGATAATGTCCTGTCTAATGAAATCTTTCCTCTCTAAAATATAGACATGACTCCCCCCACATCCAATACAAGGTATAACTATCTTATAATTGTCAGCATTTTCTTTGCTTATAACCAGCTTTGAACCATTGCAGCGACAATTAAATACCATTTCTCTTCCAGATGATAATTCAAAAAGTGTTAAATTAACGAACTCAAATGTACCACAGGATGAGCACTTATAAGCAATGGTTGTACTGGCATCAATTATCATTATTCCCACCTCATATAATATAATTCGTGCAGGAAATAAAAAAATCCTCCTTTTCCTCTCTTTTTTTGTAAATTTAATTCAAAAAATTTTTTAGACACCATGTGATTTCAAAAAACATCTACCAAAGAAACACAAATGGCACCGAGTATTCACCCGGTGCCATTTATGTTTGGAGCTGGTGGACGGAATCGAACCCCCGACCTATTGATTACAAGTCAATTGCTCTACCTGCTGAGCTACACCAGCACTTTACTAATTAGGCTAAAGAAAGTTTAATTAGCCTTGACACTATAATAATATAACAGCAGAATCGTGTCGTGTCAACACTTTTTGTAAAGAAATTTATTACATTCTGATCAACTTATGATAATGTCTCATTGTACCGCAAATAAAAATGTTCCTAAATATAGTATAATTGTCTCTCCTATAAATTTGTGTGAGGTGGTTACTAATGAGAAAGGTTGATTTGAACATGAAATCAAACGAAAAGTGCGGACATATTAAAAAGCGGGTTGACACCAATGGGAACAAGAAAAGGGCAGCTATGCGTCTAGGTTATACAATAAAACATGCTAACAGAATGATTAAATGTTACAAAGAAAGGAAAAAGCAGGATTTTTCATCTGTAAGTACCTCTGAAGTCAGTGAAGTTTTGTTCCAGCAATCATATTTCACAGGTGGAAACTTTTTTAAATAAGAAAACAACCTTACCTGAACGAAGGTTGTCTTCTGATTTGGTGGGCACTATAGGGCTCGAACCTATGACCCCCTGCTTGTAAGGCAGGTGCTCTCCCAGCTGAGCTAAGCGCCCATAAACTCTATGTCTAAATCCAAAACTATTATAGCACTAAATATTCAAATAAGTCAAATTTTTTTGTGATTTGGGTACGCAGATGTTCTTTCCATAATAAGTTACAAAAAGGTTAATCACACCCTTTTAATTTGGTGGATATTTCAAAAAACCGACAAATTTACGTTTATACATTCGAATATCTAAATTGAAAAGAATATAAAATGTATAATGTGAAGCTTATCATGTCACAAGATGTAAACAAGCTGGTAAATGCTTACTTGATTTAGTAAAAGCAAGCTCTTTTAGCCAACGTTGAACCTCTGAACTTCAGATAGAGATTCAAATAAAATTTATTGTTATAAAAGCCTATTAAATGGCTTTATAAAATTATTTTAAGGAGGTTATTTTATATGACAAAAGGTCGATTTTTAATCTTTTCGTTGACTTTTGCGCTTGCCGCAACAGTTTTCTCAACTTTCAATGTTAACGCAGTCCAACTAAAAGGTGATGTTAACTCTGATGGAAACATAAACTCAATAGACTTTGGTCTAATGAGAGGTTACCTTTTAGGTATCCAAAATTCCATAGACACACTGGCTGCCGATGTAAATGGAGATGGTTCGTCAAACTCCATAGATTTTGGATTAATGAGAAGTTATCTACTAGGCAAAATCACATCATTCCCTGCACAATCTTCAATCCCAACTCCACAACCCACATCAACAAATGATGAGGATGAGTTCAATTTGACTGGAGACATCAATTTCTCTACACCAAGCGGAACTTTCCAAAATCAAATTTCCGTTTCGTTAAGCACACAAATTAACAACGCACAAATTCGTTACACCACTAATGGTAGTGTTCCAAACAACAATTCCATGTTGTACAGCAGTCCTTTGACTTTTACAAAAACTACACAACTAAGAGCTCAAGCTTTTGTTAACGGTGCTGAAAGTGGTGACATGGGCACTTCAATATATGTCGCAACTTCTATCAACAACAAACACGATTTACCTGTAATAATTTTAGATGCGTATGGTAGCGGAAAACCTGATCGTGAATACACAGATGCTGCTTTTATGTTAATGGACACAACAAACAACGAAGCATCTTTGCTTCAGGAGCCAACTGTTGCTACACGAGCTGGATTCCATATACGAGGACAATCATCAGCTAAATTTGAAAAAACACCTTACAGACTAGAACTATGGGACAACAAGGAAGATGATGCAAAATATCCTTTATTAGGTATGCCTGGAGACGGCGACTGGACTCTGCTCTCTCCTTTCCCAGACAAATCCCTTATACGTAATCCTTTAGCTTATGAATTTGGAAAAGTTATGGGACTTGCTACACCACGTTGCAAGCATGTTGAAGTATACATTAACTTTGATAACCAACCAATATCTGATGATGATTATCAAGGTGTCTACATACTAACTGAAAAAATTGAAATAGGCAAAGATCGTCTCGATATAAAGAAAGTTAAAGAAGATGATTTGCAAGAACCAGGTATAACAGGCGGTTACCTTATGCAGTTTAATATGATGGCAGCTGAAGAGCCACTAATTCAAGGTAATGGATGGAGCGACCTTGAGCTTACAGAACCTGACGATGCTCTAACAGAACAGTTAAACTGGATAACCAATTATATTCAAAATACTCATAATGCTATACACAGTTCCAATCCATCGGATTCACAGACTGGTTATCCCGCATATATAGACGTAGACTCCTTTGTAGATTATATTATTTTAAATGAGCTAGGTCGCCAGCCCGACTCATATATGCGTAGTACTCGTATATATAAACCTCGTGAAGAAAAACTAAAAGCCGGTCCTCTATGGGACTATGACCTTGCTTTTGACTGTTGTTCCGGTTTTGGTGGCTTTGGAGGTACAAGTTCCGCGGTAGAAGGGTGGCAGTTCCAGCCAATGATGATGGGTATGGGCGGCTCAACTTGTGATTGGTTTGTTACCCTTATGCAGGATCCAAATTTCCAAAGCAAAATAAGTGCTCGTTGGTCACAACTACGTCAAGGACCATTCTCTGATCAACAATTAACCGCTATGGTAGATTCTTTAGCCGCACCTTTATCTAACGCAGCAGATCGGAACTTCCAAAAATGGAACAATCTCAATACTGCCAGTGTAGGTGGTTTTAATACCCAAACTACACAAACATGGAAAGAACAATTAACTATTTTAAAGAATTTCTTAACTCAAAGAGCTGCTTGGTTAGATCAATCCGGCTGGAAACCAGAAGATACAAATACAGGTGCAGGCGGAGGCGGTTGGCCAGGCGGCGGCGGTTGGGGTTGGTAATAGTTTAATCAGTCCCCCCATGTAAAATAATTTGCTATTACTAATGAAACCAACTGATCCCCTTATGTTAATAACTTAAAAGCTTCAAAATGAAATATTTCATTTTGAAGCTTTTTCTTTTACAATAACCCCAAATATTTTTCTCTCGAAAAACATTTTTTAACATATAAAACGATTTCAAAAAATACCCCATTCAATATTCAAGTCAGAAATCCCATAACGGAAGCCGCTTTCAAACAGAAAATATTACTTTGCGATGCAAAAAGACCTTTAGAGTAAAGCTCTAAAGGTCTTTTTATTGGTCGGGGTGAGAGGACTTGAACCCCCGGCATCTTGGTCCCAAACCAAGCGCGCTACCATCTGCGCTACACCCCGTTATTTGCGGCAACAGAAAAGATTTTACTACATAACGAGTATATAATCAAACCTCTATTTGGTCGGATTTATTTATTTATATCTTCTATTCTTGCTCTTTCTCTCTTTTTTTACGATTTTCTCACTTAACTTACTATTTTATGAGGCCAGAAATTGTAACACAACGTTAACTTGATACCACACCTAAGTTATTTTATAATTAAGCTGTAGAGTTGTAATGCTTTATGTAAACTTCTCATACAATTAATTTAGGAAAGATAAAATAAAAAATTTTAAATAGGCGTTTCAAAAAATTGATTTAGGTGATTTCTAAAAAAAATTGGTCACTAGGTGTTTCAATAATCCGATTTTGTTGGGTTAAAACTATAAAATTGGCTAAGAAATTTTTTAAAAACAACCTTACATTTTTTGAATCCCCCCTATACAAGAGGTGTCTAAAATCAAGAAGTTATTAGGTCAAACCAGAAAAGCCATTGAAGATTATAATATGATACAAGAAGGTGATAGAATAGTTGTGGGCGTATCAGGAGGAAAAGACAGCCTTGCCCTTTTGGTACTGTTAAAACAGTTGCAAAGTTTTTTCCCGGTCAAATTTGAACTTGAAGCCGTTACACTAACGATAGGCATCGGAGAATTCGACTCAAATCCTGTCGAAGAGCTTTGTGAAAAAATTGGTGTCAATTATACTATTAAAGAAACTGACATTGGTAAAATCGTCTTTGAATCACGAGATGAAAGCAATCCATGCTCACTATGTGCCAACCTTAGAAGAGGAGCACTTAACAATATGGCAAAAGAACTTAGCTGCAATAAAGTAGCTTTAGGTCACCATAGGGACGATGTAATTGAAACCTTTTTTTTAAATACATTATATGCAGGTAGAATTCAAACCTTTTCACCTGTTACCTATTTAGAGAGAAAAGACCTATATTTAATCCGCCCAATGATATATATTGAAGAGAAACATGTAAAAGAGTATATAAAGGCCAATAAACTTGTAACCGTGAAAAGTCCTTGCCAAGTTGATGGCAAAACAAAAAGGCAATATATCAAAGAGGTTTTGATGAATCTTCATAAGGAAAACAGAAATGTTAAGAGCAACATTTTTGGAGCAATAAAACGCTCAGGAATTGATGACTGGTAATGTGTTAGGGGATTTAAAACAACTAACTGGTCAACTGGAGTTTCAAAAAATTTGATGCCATTTTTTGCATAGCAAAATAATGTACCTATGATTGGAAGCTTAAAAGCTTCCATGATAGGCTTTGTAACAAAAATAATGAATAGGTATTTTTTTGAAACTCCCTTATCAAACCCTACTTTTTTAAAAAACACTATACATATATGGAGGAATATGACATGAAACTCATAAGAAAAAAGCTTTCAATACTAATAATTTCAATTTTACTTTCTATGTCCTATAGTTCTGCTAATGCAGACACAAATAGCATAATTTACGACATGACGACTAAAGAAACTATAACATCTGGTGTTACTCATGAAGAAATTTTACGTTTCACTGATGATGGGTGGCTTAATATTAATGTTCTAAGGATTGATCTTGATAATAAAAATGTGCGAGTAGATACATTGTCAAACAACGAAACCCTTCAGAAACTCATTAATGTTAAAGATCTTGTAGAATCAAATGGCGCTGTAGCTGCTGTAAATGGAAGTTTCTTTAATTGGATGACAGAATCAGGTTATGGATATGCTGACGGACCTGTTGTCCAATCGGGCAAAATTATCTCTTCTGATAGAGAGTACAATAGATACAATGACTCAATGGGTACTTTTTCTATCAGTAATTTAAATGAAGCGATGTTTACCTTTTGGAAAACAGATATGGAAGTAGTTGCACCTAATGGCACTAAAGCTACTGTTTTTAAATTTAATAAGCCTAACCATGACAATTTCAATACCATAGCTGTATACGATAGAAAATGGACTAAAAACTCTCCAGGAGCTTCACCTGAAAACCCAAGCCTAGTAGAAATGGTAGTTAATCAAAACGCCGTAGTAGAAATCCGTAGAGGACTTCCATCTATTGAAATACCTAAAAATGGCTATGTAGTAGTTGCCAACGGTGATAATGCAAACTTTCTTGCAAATAATTTCAGAGTTGGAGATTTAGTATCACTTGAAATATCAACTACTCCAGACTGGAGCAGAACAAAAATGGCTGTAACAGGCAGTGCAATATTGTTGGAAAATGGCCAAGTCCCCACAAAATTTTCTTATGTCTCTGGCGGAATTAACACAAAAAGTCCTAGAACCGCTGTAGGCAGCTCTAGATCTGGAAAAGAATTGCTTTTAGTCACTGTAGATGGAAGACAAAATTCAAGTCTAGGTATGACACTTACTGAAACGGCCAACCTTATGATTGATCTTGGAGCATATAATGCCTTAAATCTCGATGGAGGAGGCTCCACAACAATGGTCGCTAGAGAGCCAGGAAAAAACACTATAAATATAGTTAACAATCCATCTGATGGCTACCCAAGGCGTGTATCTACGGCTATTGGAGTGTTTTCAACATTTCCTACAGGTGATCTGGACGGATTTATTATTGACACCATTGATACAAATGTATTTGTAGATACATCACGAAAATTTTCAGTATCAGGCTATGACAAATACTTTAATCCCGTTGAAATAGAGGAAGATGACATTGAATGGAGTGTTGAAGGAGTAGAGGGAGAATTTATAGACAATACATTCTTTCCTAAAACAGAAGGTGAAGGTACTATTACTGCTACAATAGGTAAAGTTTCATCTTCAATTAAAATCAATGTTTTAGAAAATCCCACCAAACTAATTTTAAGTACTAAGACTTTAAAAATAATAAAAGATAATACTTACTCTTTTACTGTTCAGGGTATTGACAAAAATGGTTTTACCACATCTATCAACGCCGATGATGTAAATTGGTCAACGGATGATAATATAGGTAGCATAAGCGGTAGTGTATTTACTGCTAAAAATACCGGAGTAGGAATAATCGATGCCTATTTAGGAGATATTCACTCCTATTGTGCTGTTTCGGTAGGAGAAGAGTATTCCTTTTTAATGGATGATTTTGAATCTCCAAACGGAACTTTTACATCGTTACCATCAGGGACTCCAGGATCTTATGAAATATCTGACAAAGTAAGATTAGAAGGTGAAAGTTCAGGAAAATTATCTTATGACTTTTCAAATCTTGAGGGTACAAGAGCTGCTTATCTTGTATATAATAACGATGGTCTAATAATAGACGAAAGTGTAACAAAAATAGGCCTATGGGTATATAATCCCAGGGAAAATAGCAACTGGTTAAGAACTGAATTATATGATGCAAACGGACAAAAGAAAATGCTAAATTTCGTTACAAATATGGACTGGAGCGGCTGGAACTACGTTGAAACCTCACTTTCAAATATCAGCCTGCCTGCTCAACTAACAAAAATTTATACTGTCCAAGTTAATCCTGTTCCAGAATGCGGAGATATTTATATTGATAATTTGACCTTTACAGCGTCCACATTCCCAGAAATAGATAAAGCCAATATTCCTCAAGATATTGTAGCCGAAGATGAAGCCAATACACAAATAGAACTTACCGAATTAGATAACGTTACAAAATTTAATATATTTAGCTTAGAGGGTGAGCCTACAAATCTTCTTGGAAAAATACTACAAACAAGATTAACTGATAAGTCTAGTTCAGATGTTGACACACTGATATCTCTCGGAAATGCAAGCAAATCTTTGTCAGATAGTATCAACACTCAAATATTAGAATTAGACTCCACATACAAAAGCATATCTATGTCTGGTCTAAACATCCTTCAACTTAACACTTCAAATAAAGGTCTTCGAACCAGCGAAGCAGGCCAATGGCAATGGTTTTTAGATCAGCTTAGTACTGTAAATGAAAAAAACTTATTCATATTTATGAAGGATTCTCCCAAGGACTTTAAAGACAAAATGGAAGCAAATCTGTTTGTTAAAGTTCTAAAAGAATACAAACAAAATACAGAAAGCAATGTGTGGTTATTTTATAACGGAGATTCCAGTGAATGTTTTATGGAAAATGGCATAAGATATTTTTGTCCGGGTACATCAAACCTAAACACATTAAAACCCGATGACGCCTCAAACGCTGAGTATATTGAAGTGGTTGTTAAAGACAATATTCCTACATTTCAATATAAGTTTATAACCCAGTAAACTCGTTTATCAAAAACTGGACATTTGACTTCAGATAGAGATTTTAATGCACCATAAGATTATAAGAATTCTTCCTACAAAATATTTATTAATAAGGAAGTTTCAAAAAAAACACATATTCTATATTTTTGGTACAATGCCAATCATAGAAGCTTAAAGCTTCCATACACAGAAATATTATTTGTAATACAAAAAATGCAAATCACACTTTTATACAAAATATTTCTTTGTAAAACAAGAAGTGCGAATTTATAAACAATCCGCACTTCTTGTTTTAGGGAGTTTCAAAAAAATACATATTCAATGATTCAGGTACAAATCCCTTTATGGAAGCTTTTTAGCTTCCAAGCATTGGAACATTATTTTGTTGTACAAAAAATGGTAATCAAATTTTTTGAAACTCCAGTTGCTCAAGTATTTATTTGATTTTGCCTTATATCTATTCACACACCTTAATTCTTGAAGATTTGGTCCAATACAGAACCCGCGTCTTAAATACCTATTTCATGTCACAAATTTTTTCCCTCAAATATTTAGTAAATTCCTTATTAAGATCTTCTCTCTTTAAAGCAAATTCAACTGTTGCTTCTAAAAAACCAAGCTTATTGCCTACATCATACCTTTTTCCTATAAAGTCATACGCATACATAGCTTCTTGTCCAATTAAACTCTTAAGTGCATCGGTCAACTGAATTTCTCCGCCTTTTCCCGGTTGTGCATTTTCAAGACACTCAAATATTAGTGGTGTAATTATATATCTACCCAGTATAGCAATATTTGATGGTGCATTATTTGTATCTGGCTTTTCAACAAGATCCTTTACTTTATAAACTCTATCATCCACCTGTTTACAGCTTACAATTCCATACTTTGATACATCTTCCTCATTTACCTTCTGAACTCCAAGCACCGAAGTCTTATACTCATTATATACATCTATCATTTGCTTGAGACACGGAACCTCTGAATCTACCACATCATCCCCAAGCAGTACCGCAAAGGGTTCGTCTCCAATAAAGGATTTAGCACAATAAATAGCATGCCCCAAACCTTTTGCCTCTTTTTGACGTATATAGTGAATATCTGCAAGATTTGATATTCCCCTCACTAAATCGAGAAGCTCTTCTTTACCTTTTCTTTCGAGTTCCTGTTCAAGCTCATAGGACTTGTCAAAATGGTCTTCAATTGCTCTTTTGTTTCTTCCAGACACAATAATTATGTCTTCAATTCCTGAATTTATAGCCTCTTCAACTATGTACTGAATAGTCGGCTTATCGACTATAGGTAACATTTCCTTCGGTTGAGCTTTAGTTGCAGGTAAAAATCTAGTTCCCAGGCCTGCTGCTGGAATTATTGCCTTACGTACTTTCAAGATACTACACCTCTTTTCATTTTGTATAAGGGAGTTTCAAAAAAACATATTCATTATTTCAGGTACAAAACCCATAATGGAAGCTTTTAAACTTACAATCATAGGAACATTATTTTGCTATGCAAAAAATGGTATCAAATTTTTTGAAACTCTAGTTGATCAGTTATTTCTTAATTTTGCCTAAAACACACCAGATTACATATTAATTTTAGCAGAATACCTCGATTTTTCCAACAACTTTTCCTATTTAAATTATTTTTTAACTCTCAACCCTTGTGTATATTAATTTTGAAATATAAGATAATATAGAAGTTAATTCAGTATTTATTATTAGGTGATTCCTAATAATTAACTGGTCAATGGGTGTTTCAAAAAAACAAACTATCCTTTAGGGGATTTAAAATAAAAACTTTGCAACTGGAGTTTCAAAAAATTCGATTTGATAGGCTTTGTAACTGAAATAATGAATAGGTATTTTTTTGAAACTCCCTTACTGCGATACCACAGCTTTTTTAAAAAAGCTAAAAGGGGGATGATCTTATGTCAAAAGTAAAACTACATATTTGGATAATAGAACTATTTAAAGACTTATATTTCCGATTTAATGATGATGATGTTCCAGCTTTGGCATCCCAACTTGCCTATTATTTTATTCTTGCTATTTTTCCATTTTTAATTTTTCTCATTAATATCGTAAGCTTAACTCCTATAGTAAACGAGCAGGCACTATATGACTTAGCAAAACTAATACCAAATGCCGCGTTTGATATTTTAAAAGATGTCATTGACCAGGTATCTCAAACTAATAGACAAACTTTTCTATCGTTTAGTATGATTGCAACACTTTGGGCAGCTTCAAACGGTATGAATGCTATGATAAAAGGACTGAACAAAGCATATGATCGACCTGAAACTAGATCCTTTCTTAAAGTACGTGGATTATCTATAATTGCCACTATCGCCTTTGCCTTCACTATTATTTTTTCATTTACTCTTCTAATTTTGGGTGAAGTTATTGGAAGGAAGATTTCTGAATTCTTAGGTTTTCCACATAGCTTTAAAACTGTTTGGTCTTATATTCGCTTTGTAAGTCCTGTCGCAATAATGTTTATTGTTTTTACTTTACTATATCAATACATCCCAAACAGACGTATGAAATACAAAGAAGTAGTTGTAGGATCTATTTTTTCATCCGTTGGGTGGCTCATTACATCAGTTTTATTTTCAGTATATGTAAACAATTTTTCCCACTATTCCAATACTTATGGCAGTATAGGTGGAATAATTCTTTTAATAATTTGGCTGTATTGGATAAGTATAATAATACTTTTAGGGGGAGAATTAAACGCCTCATTAGCCTATAACAGAATAAAATATAACAAAAGAAACAAATAAGCTATGGCAACTGCCATAGCTTATTTTATACATTTCACAAAAATCTATCAAGCTGCAAAATAGATCCCTTACAAAAATCTTCAAAGCCAACGAAAATCCTTCTATTAGATAGAATATTCCTATAAAAGCCGAATTTTTCATCTGTAAGTAACATCTGAGGTCAGTGAAGCTTTATTCTGGCAATCCTATTTCACAGGTATCAATTTATTATTCAGAAGTATATGGTAAAAGTGCTATATGTCTAGCTCTTTTAACAGCCACTGTCATCTGACGTTGATGTTTTGCACAATTGCCAGATATTCTTCTAGGTAATATTTTACCTCTCTCTGAGATATACTTCTTTAACTTTGATACATCTTTATAATCTATATCAGTTACTTTATCTACGCAAAAAGCACATATTTTCTTCTTTGCCCTTCTCATTCTTGAAGGCCTAGAATCTCCTCTATCATGTCCCCTTTTCTGATTAGACATAGTTTGTACCTCCTTTCTTAATAAATCACTTAAAACTTGATTTACAAATCATTTAAATACCACTTAAAGACAACAATATACGTATCTACATATCGTAGAAGCATAAGTAAATTAGAAACTTATTTTAGCTTATACTTAAAACGGCAACTCATCATCATCTTCTAAAGGATAAAATCCTTCAGATGACTGATCTGATTGTTGTTGCTGTTGTTCCTGAGATCTCTCGTTATTGTCACTTCTTTTGCTATCGGCAAAATGCAGCTCATTAGCTACAACTTCTGTCATATAACGTTTTTTTCCTTCATTATCATCCCAAGTTCTCACTTGTATTCGGCCTACAACAGCGACCTGACGACCTTTTGCAAAATACTTTGAGCAAAACTCAGCCTGTTTATCAAATACAACTACAGGAATAAAATCAGTCTGTTTTTCTTCTCCCTGCTTTGAAAAAGCTCTGTTAATTGCCAATGTAAAATTGCATACCGCCAAATTATTGCTGGTATACCTTAACTCAGGATCTCTAGTTAGTCTTCCCATTAAAATAGCCTTATTCATAATAACCACCTTAATTATCCTTTTTTATAATAATATCTTTAATAATTCCGTCGGTTATCTTATACATTCTTTCAAGTTCATGTGGGAAATTTGGTTCAGAACTGAAATTCACCAAAACATAATATCCTTCAGTAAAATCATTTATAGGGTACGCAAGTTTCCTTTTACCCCAATCGTCAACACTCTCTATCTGACCTGAAGCCTCAATCAACCCCTTAACTTTTTCAACAAGGGCTTGTGTATCATCTTCACTTACTTCTGGACTAATGATAAAAATAGTCTCATATTTATTCAACATAATTACTTCACCTCCTCCCGGACAATGGCCCTGTTTCATGAACAGAGCAAGGACTACAATGATGTATTTTACCATATATTTTTTATATTTACAAGTATTTTTTTTGATTGGGGGTGCAGTTTTTGATTTTGTAACATATTATTCCAAGAACTAAAGCTCCGAAGCTAAGAGAATGTAAAACTCGCTACGGGTCGAATCAAAACTCGCTTCGCGTAGAAAAATGATTCGACTAATCCTTCGCTTCGTTAACATTCTCTAAGCCTCTACGCAGATGTTCTTTCCATAATATGCAACAAAAAGGTTAATCACACCCTTTTTGTTGCATATTTTAATATCGCACCATATTAGGGAGTTTCAAAAAAATACATATTCAATATTTCCGGTACAAAGCCCATTAAATCGAATTTTTTGAAACTCCAATTGATCAGTTATTTTTTTGATTTTGCCTTATGAGAAAACATTGGAAACAAGTTTTAGAGGACGTGTTATAATATCATATATTTATATTTTGTATTATTAATAGTTTTAATAATTTGTTACACTTTGATAAAATAGTTTTCAAGAATTAAAATTTGTGTTATCATATATATATATGCATTTAGTCAGATAAGGGTCAGTGGACATACGTTTATCTATTCATCTTTAAATTATAACTTACTTTATTGCACTTATGTTTACTGTATATATTTATTGGTTTTATCCGAATTTCCAAATCTATTTTACAGTAGTGTGCAATTCAATATTGTTATATGGACTATATTCCCACTAAACGTTACATCCTTTAGAAAGGGTGAAAAGGATTGTTTAAAAAATCACCTGCTAAAAAAAACATACACCCATTTAGGCTGATTTTCATATCCCTGACTTGCAGTCTAATTTTAGGTTTACCTACACATACTATTTTTACTTGGTATAGTTCTCTAGAACATCCAATTAAAGAGAGTATTGGGCTTATCGAGTTTTCTACTGCATTTACAGTGGTTTTATATTTATTTGTATTTATATTGGCTGGAATACTTTTTAATAGGCTGTCACAGCAGCATTTTCAGGCAAGGGAACTGAAAAACTTTAAGAACTTTACAGATGTTCTTCACCGAGCTACAACCGAAATAGAAGTATATGAGAATTTATATACTTATGTGCGCAATATGCATTTAGCTAACCACATTACTTTATTTTACAGAAACGATCGTACATCAACTGATTTTTTGTGGCAAAGAATCACAAACGAGAGAATGCCACTTTGTACAATGGAACCAAGAAATTGTCCTCTAATAAAATATGGACGAGAGTGTAATGTAAAAAATATAACCACAGACATAACATGTGCCTATCAACTCACCGAATACAAAAGTGGCAGTTATATCTGTTTGCCCATTACGATAGGCAATCAGACATTGGGAATTTTGCAACTATATTCTAAATCAAAATTCTTTTTTGATGATATTATTGTGTCAAAAATAAAATCGTATATAGAAGTAGCAAAACCTATAATTGGTAGCAAGCGAGCAATCCATCAACTGAATAGGAAAGCTTATACGGACAAGCTCACCAAATTATACAATAGAAATTTCCTTGAAACATATTTAGAAAATCAAATAAAAGCAATTGATTTATCAAAAGACGCTAATCTGAGTGTTATAATGATGGACATTGACCATTTCAAGGGGGTTAATGATAAATTTGGACACACAGCAGGCGATGCTGTATTAGTAGTCTTTGCACAAGTCATTTTACGCTGTATTAGAAAGACAGATCTTGTTGCAAGATACGGCGGAGAAGAATTTATTGCAATTCTTCCTACTACCGACACTAAAACAGCCGTGGGAATAGCTGAACGTATAAGAGAAACTATTGCAATCGAGCCTATGCCTAAATTCAAAGATATTGTAGTGCCTCATATAACATGCAGTCTTGGTGTAGCAACCTATCCAATTCATGCAGATAATAAAAATAATATTATAAAAGTTGCAGATATCGCCCTATACAAAGCCAAACAAGGCGGAAGAAATAGAGTAGAAGTATATAATAGCGACTTAGATTTTAATATACTTATAAAAGAATAGTGCCCTGCAAAAAAACAGAGGAAACTCCTCTGTTTTTATTTCAACTTATATTTTTCTGTTTCGAAGAAGTATTATAACTTTCTATTTGTATTACATTTATCCGTTCTCTAATAAGATTCTTTGTATTGCTTTTACACCTGTGAAATAGGATTGCTGGAACAAAGCTTCACTGATTTTGGAGGTATACTTCCAGATGAAAATCCGGCTTATAAAGCAATAACCTAGCTAATAGAATAATTTTTTATTGGTTTTGGAGCTTTCTTTGCATAAGTAACCTATTTCACAGCTCATTGCCTTTTTATTACTATTTAAATCATTCTTTTATGGTCTATCTTTTTTATCTGGTAACTTCGGTTCATCGCCTTTTGGTCCATCGTCTTTCGGTTCACCAACTTTTGGCCCATCATCTTTCGGCTCATCGACTTTTGGTTCAGAAATTTCTGGTTTGGGTTCAACTATTTCATTACCTTCTAGTTTATTATGCCCAGGTTTATCGTCTTTTTTAACGCCACCTTTTATACCTTCTTCTGTTTCTTTATCCTTTTCTTTATCTAAAGGCAGTAAACCATCATCCTTTTTATCCTTTTCTTTATCTTTATCTTTATCTTTTAAATCAGGCTTTTTGGGACCTGCATCTTTTAAATCTGTATGTTTTGGATCACCTTTTTTGGGCAAATCCTTAGGTGGTTTTTCTTCTTTACTGTTATCTGTATTATTGTTTTTACCTATATCACTGTTACCTTTTGTCACATTTTTCGAATTTGCGGGCTTAGCCCTATCTTCACCATCTTTTTGTGTCATAGTCTCAATTTCATCATTGCGATCTTTAGGCTCGTCTGTTCTCTGTCTAAAGGAAAGAAGAATATCCTTAACCGACTTTTCTTTAAAATCCCCTACCTCTATATCAGGATTTTTTTGCTTTAATTTCTCAATAAGTACAAACTTACCCGGTGAAACACCCAACTCTTTCGCGCTATCACGTTCTTCAAGAGTAATCTTCTCTGTCAGAACATTAGCCTGAATTTTGTCCTGTTCTAAAGTAATCTTAGCTGCCTTTACTAATTCTTCCTGAATACTTGATAACTTATCGTAATTCTTCCCAGAAATAGTTATCATTAAAGCACTTTCATTATTTCCCTTTAAAAATCCTTCATCAACAGCCATTTCTATAGATTCTCCCAAAGCTTTGTCTATTTTTAAATGCTTATAAGTATTATTCTTTAATAACTCTTCACCATCAATATTTAGTGCTTCAACATCCAAAACCATTTCAAACATGTTTACCGTAAATTCCAAACTAGGATTTATATCCATGTTTATATAGTTATAAGGCATATTATAAGCATATGCTCCTATGCCGATACCTAACACCAACAGGAGTCCGGCTGCAATCGATACAACCTTTGATAATGCTTTAAAATTATGGTTGATTACTGTTGAGCCAATATCAATCTCGTATCCCACAACACACTCACCATTATTTTTCACTTTTATAAATTCACCTTTTTTATCCATTACAATAGCATATTTATCGTTTAAATCAACCACTATTCCTTTCACACTATCACCTCCAGTTTATATAGTCTTTTATAAATTCATAATCGCCAGTACAAATAATTAATACCACTATTATATATTTTCGTCCCCTGTCAATTTTTTTTCGGGGTATCTTAAGATTCTTTTCAATTTGAATAGTAGGTAATGTTTTCTTGGTCTTTATATGGCTTAGCAAATCCACATCAGAAAGCAAAAACCTTACAATTTCAGAGTATGTCTGGCGAGTTCTTTTGTGTTTAGGGGATACATCGGGAAGTTCAAAAAAGGATATCCCCCATTCCTCTAGTTCTTCTTTCAGTTGTTCTAACTCAAGTCTTCTGTATTTACTAATTTCTTCTTCTGAGTAAGTATCAATTGCTTTTGAAGCCGTAAGATCATAATCGCTTTCACCACTATCATCTTCAGTATAATAATCATCCAAAAAAATAGTTTTTTTGTGTTTTCTCTCTTTTCGATAATAATCAATTATTCTCCTTTTTATAACGTTTTGTGCAAAAGTAAGAAAATTACCTCGTGAACTATCAAATGCTTTTATTGCTTCAGAAAAGGCAATCAACCCAATGCTGAGTTCATCATCCTGCCCATATACAACATAATGACCTACAGCCTTTTCAACACAAGAAGCAATAAAAGGCTTATATTCCTCAATGAATTTATTTATGCCATCTTCATCATTTTTGATTCTTTCAACTCTTTCATTGATAGTAATCGAACCCATTTATTTCCCACCAATACATAATTTTTTTACGCCTAATCAAGTGTATCAAAACCTTTAAATTACTCTACACTATGTTTTCTTATTTGTCAAAATATACTGTCCCCCCATTTATCGGTCCTCAATCAGAGTGCAAATACTTTCATTATATATACTATAATAAACTTTTTGACTTTTATATAGTATAAACTTTAGATTACATTAATACTATTTTAAATAGGGTTTTTATAATTAAAATCTGCCAATATGAAATTTGTTTTCAAAACATTCACAACAAATATATCGGATAATTAAGGAGATGTCTCAAGGGATGCAAGAGTGGGTAATTAGTATTATGAATATATATGGATATTGGGGAGTCATGTTGTTGATCGCAATAGAAAACATTTTCCCCCCCATTCCTTCTGAAGTTATACTAACTTTTGGTGGCTTCATGACCACAGTAGAAAATGCTGATATGAAAGTGTGGATGGTTATTTTATTTGCCACAATTGGTTCAGTTTGCGGTGCAGTTATACTCTATATAGTAGGAAGAATACTTGACACTAAACGAATAGAAAGAATAGTCGACAAGTGGGGAAGTATTTTGCACCTAAAAACAAAAGATGTCCAAAAAGCGGAAGATTGGTTTAACCGTTTTGGAGGTTTGACCGTATTTTTTTGCCGGTTTATACCTATAATTCGAAGCCTCATATCCATTCCCGCAGGTATGGCTAAAATGAGATTTACTAGCTTCCTTCTACTCACTACAATTGGTACTGCTATCTGGAATGTTGTATTGGTTAATCTGGGGGCCTTTGCAGGAGACAACTGGAAAACAGTAGCAAATTATATTGCTACATATTCCAATATAACTCTTGCAATTTTAATAATTGCAACAGTAGCCTTTTTGATATGGTTTTCGTTTGTGATAATCACTAAAAGTGGTTCCTTAAACCGCTTTAAAAAATAGGTTTACTCAAGTTTTATATCAAACCGGTCAAACTTTACACTATCTATAAACTGATCTTTTGTAAATGAAGTCCTGCGATATTTTACAAACTCTTTAGTATTCCTATTAAGCCACAAAGGTACAGATATATCCAATTGCTTGCACAATGAAATAAAGTTATCTTCTAAAAGATCTTTGAACGCCACACTGCTATCTTCCTTATCAACTACTCTTTCATTTAAAATTGCAGTACCCTTTACTAATTTTCCTATCATTTTCAAGTCAATCTTCCTCTTTTTTTAATTATATAAAAGTCAAAAAGTTTATTACATTATATCTTTTTTACTTTTATAGTCAGATGTATATTCTTTCTCGAAAATAAAGATTAAATAATGTAAAATGCTTTTCGAGAAAAATATAGCGAGTTTCAAAAAATATATATTTAATTTGTAAATCCTCTTATGGAAGCTTTTAAGCTTTCAAGCTCATAAACATTATTTTGCCAGTCATAAAATGCAAATGAACTTATATTTTAGTCACAACTAATTTAATCTTGATATTTCTTTATGCTTTAGAAGTTTATATTCAATAGAATCTATCAGTGCATGCCAACTTGCTTCTATAATGTCTGTTGAAACTCCAATTGTTGTCCAAACTTCTTCAGAATCGGTAGATTCGATTAATACCCTTACTTTTGCAGCAGTGGCAGACTTAGAATCTAAAACCCTTACTTTATAATCTGTAAGTTTCATTCCCATAACTTGAGGATAAAACTTTATTAAAGCTTTTCTAAGCGCCTTGTCAAGGGCATTTACAGGACCGTCCCCTTCTTCGGCAGTAATTTCCTCCTGATCCCCTACTTTTATTTTGATAATTGCAGAAGAGTTTGCAGTAGTAATAGCAGGTTCATTTACAACGACTTTAAATTCACTAAGTTCAAAGAATGGCTCATACCTTCCTAAGACTTTTCTTATTAAAAGCTCAAATGAACTTTCCGCACCTTCATATTGATAGCCTTTAAACTCCATTTCCTTGAGTTTTTCAAGAATTTGCCTAGTTTGGGGTGAATCCTTTGTAATTGTATTATCAATATTATTAATAAAGTTCAATACAGCACTTCTGCCTGCTACCTCAGACATTAGAAATACTCTTTCATTACCCACTTTCTCAGGACTTATATGCTCATAAGCTGATGTATTCTTGTTGACAGCATCTGCGTGCATTCCTGCTTTGTGGGCAAAAGAATTTTTTCCCACGTAAGGGGCTCTCTCATCATGCAATACATTTGCAATCTCACTTGCGTACCTAGCTATTGCAGTGAGATGCGCCATATTCTCTTCTGAGATACACAAGTATCCCATTTTTAACTGAAGAGTCGGTATAATACTACATATATTGGCATTACCACTTCGCTCTCCAAATCCGTTTAGAGTTCCCTGGACTTGCACGGCTCCAGCCTGTACTGCCATTATAGAATTCGCTACTGCCATTCCTGTGTCATTATGGCAGTGTATACCCACATCAACTTTAAATTCATTGACAACTCTTTGGGTAATCTCAAACACTTCATTTGGAAAGCTCCCCCCATTGGTATCACAAAGGCAAACGCTGTCTGCTCCTGCATCACACGCCGCCTTAAGTGACCTCATCGCATACTCGGGATTTGCTTTATATCCATCAAAAAAATGTTCTGCGTCAAATACTACCTCTTTATTTTTACTTTTAAAAAATAATACTGTATCATAAATCATCTTTAGATTTTCATCAAGAGTAGTCTTCAATATATCTGTAACATGAAAATCCCAGCTCTTTCCGAATATAGCAACTGCGGGAGTGTCAGCCCTAAGTAATGATTTTACATTGGCATCCTCTTCAACAGATTTCCCAACCCTTCTTGTACTTCCAAAAGCTATAACTTTGGAATTTTTAAAATTCATACTTCTAATTCGTTCAAAAAATTCCAGATCTTTAGGGTTAGAACCGGGATTTCCTGCTTCTATATAATTCACACCAAGTTTATCGAGTTTATCTACAATCTTAATTTTATCTTCAACACTAAAAGAAATCCCCTGTGCTTGAGCACCATCTCTTAATGTTGAGTCGTAAATTAGTATTTTTTTCATAGCTTACATCTCCCCCACAATATCTTTAGGGTCAAAATATTGGCCCTTAAATAATTATCCTTCACCAATTTCACTTATTGCTCTATTAATAGCATTTAAATATGCCCTAACACCTGCCTCAATTACGTCAGTACTTACTCCTCTACCTACAAAAATCTTATTATCCTTTGATACTCTAACTGTTACCTCTCCAAGCGCATCCTTACCTTCAGTAACAGCTCTTAAGCTATAATCTTCAAGAGTATAACTTATTCCCACAGCCCTCTCTATTGCATTAAATGCTGCATCAACAGGACCATCACCTGTAGCTGCTTCCGTCATAATGTCATCATTTCTCTTAAGACTTATTGTTGAAGTGGCTACACTTTTATTTCCACTAGTTATTTGGAAGCTATCAAGTTCAAATATTTCAGGCACCTCAGAAACTTTCTCCTCAACAAGAGCCTCAATATCCCTATCTAAAACTACCTTTTTCTTATCTGCTAAACGCTTAAACTTTTCAAATGCGTCCTGTATTGCCTCCGGCGAAAGGCTTGTGTATCCCATTTCCTTTAATCTTTCTTCGAAAGCATGACGCCCAGAAAGCTTTCCTAATACCATTCTATTTTGACTTAATCCAATAGATTCTGGTGTCATTATCTCATAAGTACTCTTTTCAGACAATACCCCATGCTGATGAATTCCTGACTCGTGAGCAAATGCATTAGCACCTACAATCGCTTTATTAGGCTGAACAGTAATACCGGTAAAACTACTTACCAATTTACTTGTTCTATATATTTGTTTTGTATCAATCTTATGTTCAATTTTATAGAAATCTTTTCTTGTGTCAATACCCATTATCAATTCTTCTACCGAGGCATTTCCTGCTCTCTCACCTAACCCATTAACAGTGCACTCAACTTGTGTAGCTCCGTTTAACACTGCTGCAAGAGAATTTGCTACCGCCAAGCCCAAATCGTTATGACAATGAACACTTATATCAGCTTTATCGATATTGCTTACATTTTCTTTAAGCGCTCGAATAATTTTGCCATACTCTGTTGGTGTAGTATATCCAACAGTATCCGGAATATTTACTACCGTTGCACCGGCTTTTATTACCTCTTCAACTACTTTTATCAAAAATTCAACTCTGGTTCTGCTGGCATCCTCCGCAGAAAATTCTACATTGGAGCAATATTTCTTAGCATATTTAACCATATCAACTGCTCTTTTTAATACTTCATCTTCAGTCATCTTCAACTTATACTTCAAATGAATATCTGAAGTAGCAATAAAAGTATGAATTCTAGGGCTTTGAGCTCCTTTTACTGCTTCCCACGCCCTGTCTATGTCCTTTTCAACAGCTCTGCAAAGACTTGCAACAGTAACATTTTTTATGTTTTGGGAAACAGCTTTAACAGCTTCAAAATCTCCTGGTGATGCAATTGCAAATCCAGCCTCTATAACATCCACTCCTAGCCTTTCTAACTGCCGTGCAATTTCCAATTTCTCCTGAATGTTTAAATTGACCCCTGGAGTTTGTTCTCCATCTCTTAATGTTGTGTCAAATATCTTAATTCTATTAGGCATAACATTTACCTCCTATTTCCTAGATCATTCTCATATTTATAAATTTTTATTTATATTTTTTTTAATACATAAAAGTCAAAATTTTTTACAGTGATTTTTGGCTTTTACAGTCATATGTTTGTTATTCAAAGTTGATTTTAAAAACAGCTTTGTCTATATATTATGTATAATGTAATTACAAAAAATCCCGAAACTTCATTTGCAAAATGTTTGTTTTATCTTAGGTAATTTCCTAAAAAACCACTAGCCACTTGGTGTTTCAAAAAACATGATTTACAATTGTTGCTTTGCAAAATAATGTTCTTATAGTTTAAAGTTTTTTAGCTTCAGTATTTGGGTTAAATTTATAGATATTGACTAAGGAATTTTTTGAAACTCCAGTTGCAAGTTTTTTTGATTTTATCTAAAATAGGTAGTTGGAAAAATGGGAAATCCCATCTTTTCCATCAACCTTTACCTATTTAATTATACTTTTCTCAGAAAACATTTAACGTTATTTAATTTTCGACAATAATATCCAGCTGACTTTAAAAGTAAAAAGATATAACACAAAAAACTTTTTGACCTTTATATAAATCATTTACTGAATAAGGCCGTTTCAAAAAAAACTATACAGTAGTTCGGTCACAAAGCCCCTCAATCTAAATTTTTTGAAACCGCAGTTGACCAGTTATTTTTTGAAATCACCTAATTCAAAAATATCTATTGTAGAAATTTAGTTACTTGTCATGTCAAAATTCAAAAATGTCAAACTCACATTTTTTTATACCTACTTTTTAAGCCAACTCATCATTTTTCTAAGCTCTGCTCCAACTTTTTCTACCTGATGTGAAGCTTCATTATTTCTCATTGCAAGTAAATTAGCTCTTCCTCCGGATTTGTTTTCAGAAATCCAGTTTGTTGCAAACTTACCATCTTGAATCTCTTGTAATACTTTCTTCATTTCTTTTCTTGTTTCATCAGTTATAACTCTTTTACCTGTTACATAATCACCATACTCTGCAGTATCACTTATGGAATATCTCATATATGAGAATCCACCCTGATTTATAAGATCCACAATAAGTTTCATCTCATGTACACACTCAAAATATGCAATCTCTGGCTGATATCCTGCATTTACAAGAGTTTCAAATCCTGCCTTCATGAGCTCAGTAACACCACCACATAGAACTGCCTGCTCACCAAAAAGATCTGTTTCGGTTTCTTCCTTAAATGTAGTCTCAAGAATTCCTGCTCTGCCTGCACCTATTCCCGACGCATATGCTAAAGCATATTCCTTAGCTTTTCCAGTCTCATCCTGATATATAGCTATTAGAGAAGGTACTCCTCTTCCTTCTTGATATTGGCTTCTAACAGTATGACCTGGGCCTTTTGGTGCAACCATAACAACATCAACACCCTTAGGAGCAACTATCTGATTGAAATGAATATTAAACCCATGAGCAAACATTAATACATTTCCCTCTTTTAAGTTTGCTTTTATACTCTGATCATATATATCTTTTTGAACCTGATCAGGAGCCAATATCATTATCAAATCTCCCATTTTTGCAGCTTCATCAGTATCAGCAACTTTTAACCCATCGTCAATTACCTGCTGTCTTCTAGCTGAAGTGGGCTGAAGTCCCACAACCACGTTTACACCACTATCTTGTAAGTTTTGTGCATGGGCATGCCCCTGACTTCCATAACCTATAATAGCTACTGTTTTACCCCTCAATAATCCTAAATCACAATCACTGTCATAATACATTTTAGCCATTTAAAAATCACTCCTTATCATTATTTTTAGCTTTTATATATTTATTACCTCTCTCAATGGCAATTGTACCTGTTCTTACAATCTCCTTTATACCAAATTGCTTAAGCATATCTTCAAGGGCCGCAACCTTATCTGTCCCACCTGATATTTCAATAGTCAATGTGTTTTTTGAAACATCAACGATATTTGCTCTAAATATCTCTACAATCTGGATAATTTCTGATCTTGTAGCAGCATCAGCACTCACCTTGATAAGAGCAAGATCTCTACTTACGGATTTGGATTTTTCAAGCTGCTTAATCTTTATAACATCAACTAACTTATTAAGCTGCTTTCCCACCTGTTCGACAACATATTCATCTCCGTCTACAACAATGGTTATTCTTGACACTTCAGGATCTTCGGTAACACCGACAGCCAAACTGTCAATATTAAATCCTCTCCTGCTAAACAATCCTGCAACCCTTGATAAAACACCGGGATGATTTTCTACCAATACCGATAAAGTGTGCTTTCCCATATCTTTACCTCCCTTTTTACAATTTAAAAACTATATAAGTCGGTTTCAAAAAAACATATATAGGTCACAAGACCCATCAATTTACACTTTTTGAAACCGTAGTTAATCAGTTTTTTTAGGAATTACCTAAAATACTGTTGCTCTAGGGAATTTCAAAAAAATACATGTTCAATATTTCTTTTACAACTCCCATCATGGAAGCATTTAAGCTTTCATGCTTAGGTAAATTATTTTGCTGTGCAAAAAATGGTAATCAAATTTTATGAAACTCCATTTGCTCAGTTATTTATTTGATCTTGCCTTTAATAAAGCGTTGGCTCTTCAGGATCAACTATACACTCAAGTAGATACGGCTCATCATCTTCAAACATTTTCTTTAGTGCCCCTTCAACATCCTTGTTATTTGAAATTTTTTGTCCCTTAAATCCATATGCTTTAAATACATCCAAAAAATCAGGATTTTCATCCAAAAACACCTGTGTATATCGACTGCAATGCTTAACTTTTTGAAGTTCACGCACCATACCAAGTCGATGGTTGTTAAACATCAATACCTTTACCCCTATTTTATTTTGCTTCATAGTTCCAAGTTCTTGCATTGACATTTGGAAACTTCCATCGCCACCGATACAAACCACCTTACTTTCAGGACAAGCAACTTTTGCACCAACTGCTGCAGGAAGTCCATATCCCATGGTTCCCATCCCTCCGGATGTTATAAAACCTCCGATTTTTTTTGCCCCAAAATTATTTGCAACCCATATCTGATTCTGTCCAACTTCTGTTGTAACAATAGTATTATTATCTGCCACATCTGTCAAAACAGAAAGAAGATATTTAGGACTAATATATTCTGAGGTTTCGTCACAATTTATATTTACAAAATGTTCTTGTTTTTTCTTTTTGAGTTCTTCAACCCACTCAATAGCTTTTGAGCTTTCCACAACGCCATTTAGCTCTTTTAGTATTTGCTTTAAATCCCCTACCACTGGTATAGAAACATCTATATTTTTGCCTATTTCTGCAGGGTCTATATCAATATGAACAATCTTTGCTTTTTGTGCAATTTGGTTTGGCTTACCCATTGCTCGATCTCCCACTCTAGCTCCTAAAATAATAAGCAAATCCGCATTGTTTATGGCATAGTTAGCTGCATACACTCCATGAGATCCAAGCATTCCCATATTCATTTCATGATCCGCCGGCAAAGCACCTATTCCCATAAGTGTTGGCGTAACTGGAACATTGCTCCTATTTACAAATTCTAAAAGCTCTGCCTCCGCACCTGAGCGTAATATACCACCTCCTGCACAAATCACAGGCTTTTTGGCATCCTTTAGTGCATCAGCAATCTTCTTAATCTGAAGAGAATGCCCTTTTAAGTTAGGTTTGTACCCTCTGATATTAACACTCTTTGGGTATTCAAAGTCTATCTCACAATTCTGAATATCTACAGGCAAGTCTATAAGCACAGGGCCTGGTCTTCCGGTAGAAGCTATATAAAAGGCTTCCTTCATTATCCTCGGTAAATCCTTTGCATTTTTTACAAGGTAACTATGTTTAACAAATGGTGCTGCGGCACCGGTTATATCTGCTTCTTGGAACACATCACGGCCAATTAAATCAGATGATACCTGTCCTGTAAGTGCTACAACAGGTATAGAATCCATATAGGCAGTGGCAATCCCTGTAATAAGATTTGTCGCCCCAGGACCTGAAGTAACAACACACACTCCAACTTCACCTGAAGCACGAGCATATCCATTTGCCGCATGAGCAGCTCCTTGTTCATGTCTCGTAAGAATATGACATATTTTTGAGTCAATTAAAGCATCATAAAAGGGACTAATAGTAGCTCCAGGGTATCCAAATATAACTTTTACCCCTTCATTTTCTAAAGCCTTTACAATTGCTTTCGCTCCTGTTATCTTCATATTAATTCACCCCTTTGCTATATATTTCCCCAAACTAAGGTTATTTAACATTGCTAATTTCACTTCAAAATATGCAATATAAATCCACCTCATTCAAAAGAAATGGATTCAAAAAACCCTTCACCTCTGCAAATCTTTGCAGGGACGAAGGGTATAAAATCCTACGCGGTACCACCCTGATTTGACATATCTCTATGTCCTCAGGTACATATAAACATTATGTACAAAACTGTAACGTAGTCAGCGTCATTGCTTACTTCTGTTCAGCAACAAAGCTCCGGAACGAGTTATACATGCAAATCTTGCGCTGATTCTCACCACCCATCAGCTCTCTTGTGCAATCATGTGCATCTTTATTTCCATCATAGCCTTTATCTATTAATATATAGTTAAGTGCTAGTTTATCATCCTAGTCTCATATTGTCAATACTTTTTTAAAAAAAATAATTGGGTGTTCTGATCAACTTATGATAATGTCTCATTGTACCACAAATAAAAATGGTGTGATTTTAATATTGGACCTTGTCATCTTTAGCTTTCCACTCTTTAAATGGCTCAAGACAAATTTTTCTGTCCTTTTGTTCAAACTCAACCTTTTTGTGTTCTGCAACACCCTTAATAACATCATATATATACTTATCATCAAACCCTATCTTTGCAGCATCATCTTTGGTACAACCAAAATAAACTCTTTTAATTTTAGCCCAGTGAATTGCTGAAAAACACATAGGACAAGGTTCACACGAAGTATATAGCTCACAGTCGGAAAGATCGAATCTTCCCAATTTCTTTGCTGCACGTCTTATAGCAATCATTTCAGCATGGTCAGTAGGATCGTTATTATTAATAACTTCATTGTGAGCCTGTGCAATTATCTCGTTATCTTTAACTATTACTGCTCCAAAAGGACCTCCATGACCTTTTTCTACACCGTCCATTGCTTCTTGGACAGCCACTTTCATAAATTGATTTTCTTCTCCCATAATTCTTTCCTCTAGTAATTATATTTGTTTTTTCAATCATCTTAATAATATCACAAATTATTTCTAGAAGCACTACTTGTTTCTCAAGTTGCTCAAGTTGTTATATTTAGGCGGTTCCAAAAAATAATCTATTCATTATTTAGGAAGTTTCAAAAATACATATTCATTATTTTTGTTACAATACCTATCATAGAAGCTTAAAAGCTTCCATGATAGGTACATTATTTTGCAATCCAAAAAAATGCAAATCAAATTTATTGAAACCGCAAGTGCAATGTTTTTTTGCATTCACGTTAATCATCACTCACCATATTATTTCAAAAGTTAAAGCTTTGAGGCTTGTGGTTTCACTACGTTACACTGCTCGCCTATGCAACCTAGTTAAGAGAATGGAAAAAAAATCATCTTGTAATAAGACCGTCCTTTTCTTTTATCGCCAATTGAATTGAAACATTTCTATTTATATCACCCTGACATGTTATATTTATTGTGTCTCCCGGTTTTTTTGAATAAATGTATGTTCTAAGCTGTATCATTGTATCTATTGGTTTTCCATCAACCTGTGCTATTATGCAACCAACACGTAATCCACTTTTAAAAGCTGGTCCATTTTCATCAACATTTGCAATATAAACCCCATTTTCCAAACTTTTATTGTTATCAATGTAAGGAACAACCTCCTTGTCATATGCAAATACGCCTAAGTACGGTTCGTCAAACTTACCATTTTCAAGAAATTGATTTACAATAGGAACTGCAATATTTATAGGAACCGCAAATCCAATCCCTTCAGCACTCGTAACCTTTACAGTATTTATACCCACAACCTGTCCCTTAGAATTTAGCAAAGGACCTCCGCTGTTTCCAGGGTTTATGCTGGCATCAGTCTGAATAAGATCCTCCATATAATTTGATCCGCCTTCGGTTTCAATTTTAATCGTTCTATTAAGAGCACTTATTATACCTGAAGTAACCGTTCTTTGAAACTGGAGCCCTAATGGATTTCCAATAGCTATTGCCGGCTCACCCACTACAAGTTCATTTGCATCTCCTAATGGTATAGGCTCAAGGCCAGTTGTACTTATCTTAACAACAGCAAGATCTAAAATTGAATCTGCCCAAACTGTAATTCCATCTACATTTCTCCCATCACTCAAAGAAACTATAATTCTCTTGTTTTTGCCACCTGCAACATGGTGGTTAGTAAGAATATATCCATCAGAACTTACAATTACTCCTGAACCAACACCCCAACTTTCAGTATTTCTATCAAATATAGAACCGTTGTCAACCCTTAGAACCGATATACCAACAACTCCAGACTTTGCAGATTTAGCAGCGTTCTGTATTGTATCATCTCGTAAAATGCTATTGGGTATTTGAGCTTGATTTAATGAAATCTGCTGAGGTTCAGGTCCATCTTCCGTCTCTCCAATTTGCGGTTTTTGTTCAACATCTCTCACAATATAGTGTGAAGCAAAAATAAATAATAATATTCCTATACCTAAAGAAGTTACAATGGTAGCTAAAAATGTTTTTATAAATCTACCTTTTGATTTGTTTTTATCCCCAAACATATTATCATCCTTTTAAAGTTTATTTCTTATTATTTCAAAAACTTTTCAAAAGGATTCATATTATTAGCAAAATTACAAACAAAGTAATATTTCCACTAGATTAGGCGGTTTCAAAAAATAACATATTCAGTATTTAGGCCACAAAGCACATCACAAAAGCTTATAAACAGAGGAGCATTACTTTGTAATATAAAAAATGAAAATCAAATTTTTGAAACTCCTGTTGATCAGTTATTTTTTTGATTTTGCCTTATTTAGAAATTTACCCACCTTGTTCTTTTCCAACTGATTTTATTACCTTTTTTACACTCTTTTCAAACTTTGTTCTAGGAAGCATAACTTGATGGTCACAACCTAGGCATCTTATTTTAAAATCAGCTCCAATTCTTGTTACTTCCCATTGCTTACTACCACACGGATGTTGCTTTTTTAATTCAACAATATCTCCAACTAAAAACTTATGATCCACTTTGCCACTTCCTTCCGATATTGAATCTTTCTATGAAAACATAAATATACGGCATATCTAATAATAGTATAAAAGTATGCAATAATCAATTCAAGCGGTAATTTGGACATTTGGAGAAAATGCAAAAACCACACCGAATTCCCAAGAAAATTCGCTTCGCTCATGACTTAGGGAGTTTCAAAAAAAATATTCATTATTCTTGTTACAAAGCTTATCATGGAATCTTTTAAGCTTGCAATCATAGGAACATAATTTTGCTATGCAAAAAATCACATTGAATTCTTTAAAGCTTTAGTTGAAAGTTATTTTTTAATTTTGCATTTAAATATTTTTAAGTTAAGGGATACAAATTGGTGATAGGGGCCATTTTATAAACTAATATTAAGGTTGTGGCCACCCTCGTTTTAGCGTCAAATGACTCCATTCGAAGACCTTCGCATAGAATCTGTAAGCCTCGGATTGATAATTTTTCGCCGCGTATTAAGGACATCGTGTCCTATACGCTAAAAATGCCGTCCTTGGCATTTTTTCTTCAAATTATCAATCCTTCGGCAACAGATTCTAATGTTCATGTCTAAGAATTACGTCATTTGACACTAAATCAGGTTCTACCTTTAATCAAGGTATTTTTTTACTGTATTATTGCTATTGGCTTTTATTATGCTTTTGCTAATTCTAGGTTTTAATTTCTATGTTGCAAGAAACATATGGAAGGGACACTAATAGAATATAGTATATATAATAAAGGGAAGGTGATAGTATTGAATACACTTAGGTTAGGATCAAAAGGGCCTGACGTGAAATTAATCCAAAGCCTTTTATCAAAAATCGGCTACAACCCAGGTAATATAGATGGATCTTATGGGTCTCAAACCCGTGGTGCAGTTATTGAGTTTCAAAAAGATAACAATCTTTTTGCAGATGGTATTGTAGGGCCAGCTACTTGGCAAGTCTTTTTAGAACTCCTAAACGGATATAGCTATTACTATGTTCAACAGGGAGATACCATATACAATATTTCGCGTAAATTCTACACAACAATTGATGCAATTATAACTGCAAATCCGGGAATAAATCCAAATTTAATATACGTGGGTGAGAGATTAACTATCCCCTATGGTATTGATGTAGTATTTACTGATATCGACTACACTTATGAAATAATGGAAAGAAACATCTATGGTCTAAAAGCAAGATATCCATTCTTAGAAGTGGGAATAGCCGGAAAAAGCGTCCTGGGAAAAAATTTGTATTATCTGCGTCTTGGAAAAGGAGATAGGCAAGTTTTTTATAACGGAGCACATCATTCTCTTGAATGGATCACCTCAACTTTATTGATGAAATTCAGTGAAAATTTTCTGGAGGCCTATTCAAAGGGAAAACTCCTTCGTGGCTATAATGTGAGGGATATATGGAATAAGAGCAGTATATACATAGTTCCAATGGTAAACCCCGATGGAATCGACCTAGTCTTAAAAGGTTTAGATATTTCAAATCCCTACTATAACAATCTTCTTCAATGGAACAAAACAGGCAAACCATTTTCAGAAGTGTGGAATGCAAATATAAGAGGCGTGGACCTAAATCGTAATTATCCAGCTAGTTGGGAGCAGGCAAAAGAGCAAGAAGAGTCTTTGGGAATATTTGGACCCGGCCCCACAAGATATGGCGGGCCTGCACCCCTATCCGAACCAGAATCCTCTGCCATGGCAACATTTACAAGGCAACACGATTTTAAGTTGGTTCTTGCCTATCATTCCCAGGGAAGGGTAATATACTGGAATTATCTAAATCTTGCACCACCACAATCTTTAAAGATTGCAAATTTATATTCTAAAGCAAGTGGTTATGAAGTCGCAAACGTTCCCTATGAAGCTGCCTATGCAGGCTATAAAGACTGGTTTATAAAAGAATATAGACGCCCTGGGTATACAATTGAAGTAGGCTTAGGAAAAAACCCCTTACCCATATCTCAATTTGATACAATCTATAACAACAATGAAGAGATATTGCTGCTCACTCCTATATTATAAAAAATTCTATATTCTGGGGCCAAATCACTTTCTGATAGAGGGTATATATTTTAATTTTTTTTATATATTATGGAAATAGCATTGCGTAGAGGCTTAGAGAATGTTAACGAAGCGAAGGATTAGTCGAATCACTTTTCTACGCGAAGCGAGTTTTGATTCGACCCGTAGCAAGTTTACATTCTCTAAGCCTCGGAGCTTTAGTTATTAGAATAATATGGTTCACGATAATTAAATACACCCTCTGTTAGAGAGAAAATTTGATTTTACCCATAACAATTTTGTATCCCTAAGTTCTAAGGGAGTTTCAAAAAAATACATATTCATTTTTTCTGTTACAAAGCCTATCTAATAGAATTTTTTGAAACACCAATTGACCAGTTATTTTTTATAAATCACCTATATTTTTTTCTCTAAAAACATCTTTCATTATTTAATTTTTATTTCCAACAAATATATACATCTCGCTATAAAAGTGAAAAAACACTATGCAATAATAAACTTTTTGACTTTTATATGGATCACTTTACTCCATTGAAAATCCTTACAAGATTTATACTGTTAGTATTATTACTTCTTTTAACCTTTTCTATAGTTTTGTTAATATAATCACAAAGCTTTTTTTCAAAAATCTCTTGCGTAGTCTCTTTATTTTCAATCATAGAAAGCCCTTTTTCCCAACTTGCAGTAAGCGAAGGACTTAAAAGCTCTTTTGCCGTCCTTCTTACCAATTCAACTATTGCCTCTCCCTTTAGAGTAGGAGTAACAACCTGCGTTTTGGAATTTATGTTTATATACCCAATACCTTTTAGTTTCTTAATAATTCCTGCCCGAGTTGCAGAAGTTCCAATACCGCTTGTCTTTATCTGCTCACGAAGCTCTTCATCTTCAATAAACTTTCCTGCCTTCTCCATAGTTATTACAAGAGATCCATCAGTATATCTTGGTGGTGGCTTAGTTTCTTTCTCATCAAGATTAAACTCTTTTGTGTCACATTTTTCGTTTTTCGAAAGCAAATGTATAGGCACTTCTGTCAAATCCTCATCACCTTTTGCTTTGCTTATTTCATAAATTTGCTTCCATCCAGCCTCTTTTAGTGTTTTAGAATTCGTAATAAATTTCTCCTCTAAAACTTCTGTCTCAACCTTCACAGTATTATATACCGCAGGTGGATAAAATATAGCCAAAAACCTCTTTACAATAAGGTTATATATTTTCTTCTCATTTTCGCTCAATTTATTTAAGTCTGCAGTGATATAAGTGGGAATTAATGCATAGTGATCTGTCACCTTCTTATCATCTACATACCTTTTTGTAGACTTTGTTACTTTTAATTCACCAAACTCCTTTATCCTTGCAACAAAATCCCTGTATTCAGGATTTGAAAAAATACCATTTAGCACCTTCGGTATTTCACCCACAACATCGGTTGATAACACTCTACAATCGGTTCTTGGATAAGTTATTAATTTCTTTTCATACAAGCTTTGTGCCGTCTCTAAAGTTTTATCAACAGGAAGCTTGAATTTTTTATTTGCCTCTGACTGTAACTCTGCTAGATTAAATAACAATGGGGGATTTTCTTTTTTGCTTTTTATCTCAACCTTTTTTATCCTACACTCTTTACCTTTAAGCTTTTCAATTACTTCTTCTGCCTCCTGCTTACTTATATACTTGCTATCATCTTCATTATCATTATTATGTTTAATAATTTTACTCTTTTCCGGAACCCATTTACCCTTATATTCAATATTACTATCTATGGACAGAAAAGTAGCTGTAATTCCATAATGAGTTTTAGGAACAAAATTCCTGATCTCTAATTCTCTTTCAGTAATAAGACCTAATACACATGTCATAACCCTTCCTATGGCAATAACTGAAGATTTACTTTCTTTTAACACGGCTGCCAAATTTCTGCCATAAAGGCATGTATATATTCTACTAAAATTCATACCAAACAGCCAATCCTCTTTTGCTCTACTATAAGCCGCCTGTGATAGGGAATCATACTGTGTGATATCTTTTGCTCTTTCAATGCCTTGCTTTATAGCATCTTCAGTCTGAGATGATATCCACACCCTTTTAGCCGGCTTTTCGCTTTCACTATGTTCATAGACAAGTCTGAAAATATATTCTCCTTCTCTTCCACTATCTGTGCATGCGTATACAAAGTCAATATCTTCCCGTAGCATGAGACTTTTTATTGTTTCAAACTGCTTTTTTGTTCCATCGTTATCAATTACTGTATACTTATATTGTTCAGGAATTATAGGCAGATGATCAACCCTCCATGCCTTGTATACCTTATCATAAGCATCAGGAAACGCCAGTGTTATAAGATGTCCAAAACACCAGGTAATAATTGCATCCTTTGATTCCGCATAGCCCTTAGCTCTATCACTCTTTGAAATTCTTACACCTAATACCGCTGCAAAACTATTTGCTACTGATGGTTTTTCTGTTATATATAAATTTTTACCCAAAATATCTCCTTCTTAGGGAGTTTCAAAAAATACATATTCAATATTTCAGGTACAAATCCCATTAAATCGAATTTTTTGAAACTCCAGTTGATCAGTTACTTTTTTTATTTTGCCTTAGTTTATTTGTCCTCTAAATTATTGTATCGTATTATAACAAAACCATCAATAGACATAAAAAAGTACCATCAAAAAAGGCGAAGATTTAGTCTCCACCTTTCGTTAATACGTATTTTTTGAAACTCCCTTATCCTTTTCTAATATTTTTATCACTTACAAATACTTCAAATGACCTTTTGTTCTAATTCCACCTATTCCCTTCACACCTGAAATTGTCATACGAGCAACTTCTTGCGGTATTACATACCTGTTTGTATTAGTAATAGCGACTTTTTCACATACAATTGCTGGATCTAAGGCATTAATATTTATTCTTCCTGGTGAACTTGCAAAATTCGCCCCTGCATTCATAATTGCCTCAAAATATGATTGACACGCTCCAGCAAATATACACAACTTGTCATAACTACTTTCGTACTCTCTAGCTAACTTTACAGATTGTATAAAATACTTGGAATTCCTATAACTTTCAATAGAATTAAGGTTACTACTTTCCTTTTTAATGCCGTCATGACCAGTTAAAATCAATATATCAGGCTTATAATCATTTAAAGCACGTTCTACCAAGTTGGGCTGTTCTCTTTCCTTAGCCACTATTCCAACAACATTTATACCAGCTTCTCTATAGTTATTCTTACACATATTTAAGAACTTCTCACTAGAATCGAACTGAAGTATTTTTCCAGGTCTTTCTCTAAATCTCTTTAGCCAATTAAACCTGTTTGTAAAACCACGCCTATAAGTATTTCTCATAGCATTTAGTATATCTCTGTGTAAATTCACCTGAACATTTTTGTAATCCTGCTTTATCAAATCATCAGCCATTGAATCAGCTTCTATTCTATAGAACAATCCTCTCAAAACATATACAGGCTTTATAACATTTTTTTTAACAACGTCCACAACGGTAAAATAAATATCGTTCCCATGGGATTTACGGGTGACAATATCTCCAACCTTCAAATCACTCATATTGACCCTCCTAAAAAGAAGTTTACATTACATAATATGCATAACTTCTCTTTAGGGGACTTAACCTTTTAATTGTTTTTTACAAAACTTCATTTAGGCTACAGCCCAAAGTATTCTAATATACCCTCAGCTATTTTTTTACCTATTTCATCAGTATTATCTACAACCCACTTAGCATCTAATTTATTTGTACAGTAAGCAATTTCAATAATATTAGCTGCTGCATCTATAGATGATATTTCATCACTATCACTACCTTCAACAATTCCTTTTCTCCAATAATTTTGTTCTTTAGAAGGAGAAATTGAAAATACTTTTTTTTCAACAATTACGGCTAAATCTTTACTAGTATCATCTTTGCACTTCCAGATTACACTCATCCCTCTTTCATCCTCATTCTCACTTTTATCTGTTCGAATAGAATAAAAAACATTTGGCCTTTTACTATTACAATCTGTTATTATCTTATCTATATATTTCTTTTCAGACATATTTCTCCACGAACTTTTATTTATATATACTTTAATTCCTTTATCTTCTAATACATCTCGAACAACATATGCAATATCCCTCATGCGATTATATTCGTATCCAAAGTTGCCCACTCCCACGTTCGATTGTAGGGATGGACTTAAGTACACAATCAACCCAGACGATTCAACAGGAGACGAAATAGGATCAACTGTTATTTGATCTTCAACAAATTCCCATAACATAGATGAATTAAGCTTAAACTTCCCTGGTTCATCAGAAGGCTTACTGATTAAAAATGAAAACTCAAAGTCATTGAGAAGATCTATCAACGCTTGATTTACGACACCAAATCCATCGGATAATGCTTCTTCTATTTTGCTACTATAATTAGAATATTCATCTTTATTATATTCTAGTTGTTGTTGATAAAGTGTAACAAGAGCTTTTGTCAATGCTGTAAATTCTTGTGTATATCCTGTTGTATTATTCTTTATCATTACTTCTGACGCGGATATATCTACTTTTGTGTCCAGTGCCTTTTGTAGATTTTTTATAGCAGCACCATTATCACCCTGCTTGTAAGGAAGTTTTAATAAATCATCTTCTGTACTATCTTCCGATGAATCATTATCTTTATTAAAGCTATAGTGGGCTGTTTCAACGGGGCTCATATAAATCTCTTTGAAAACGGCAGCCTTCAAAACAACTGAATCATATTTTGAAGCACTTATCAAAAGCTTATTTATTTCATCATAAACTGGCGATAGTATAGTAGGATCTGAGCCATCAAGAGTGTACCTTATAACGCCACCCTCAACTTGCATCTTCATAGAAACCATAACATCCCTATCAAATTCTCCAGATTCGGGACTAATTTGTGGCTTAGGTAAAGAATTTCTCACAATTACGTTGTACACGGATGTTGCCAATTCAACTTCACCTTGTGAGTTTAGGCCTAAAGCTATAATGTCATAGTTTTTATTGTTTTCCAAATTTGTAGTGTCAAGTTTTAATGTATATTCTTGATTATCAGAAGATACATCAACCAACTCGAAATATATTTCACGTTTTTTTGATACTTCTACCGCACATATTTGAAGATGTTGTATACTATCTATTTTTTTCTTAATGGATACATTTAAATCTAGCACCCCACCTACTTCGTCAGTTTTACTTGTATCAATTCCATTCCACACAAGGCTTTTATCTGCATTTACTAAAATTGTACGTTTCACTGATTCTATAACTGTACCATCATCTAATAGTGCAGATACCTTTAATTCATGTTTGCCTTCTTCAAGTATTTCAATAAATTTCTCATATCTCACAACGGATGCTGAATTTTTATTAAATATTTCTGTTCTGTCCGACATTAAGTACTTATCCCTATAGCTTGTATTACTTAAAATATCTCCTAAACTAATCCACTTTCCATTACTTAACCTTAGCTGTACCACAACTTGTGAGGTATCTTTACATCCTATAGGCGAAAACATATCAGCATATATTTTAAATCTTTCTCCAGTTTTTACTGTTTCAGTAGATACAGTAACATTCCTTATTTTAGCTTCAGTATCTTTAATTACAGGATTAGTATAGTAATCCCAAACACTAACTTCATGTCCACCTATAGAAACCGTCTTTTTGCAGTCAAGTTCCACACTATCCGCTATGCCATCTAAGTCGGTATCTGTAAGAGTATTCTTTTCATCAGGTTTTTTATCTAACTTTACAACACTCAAATCAGAAAGCCTTATCCATGATCCGTCTAGTGTTACTTTTTTTATTTTTGAACTCAACTTTTTTAATACTTTAGCAAAATCCTCACGAATGTTCGCAAAAATACCATCCGTATCTTTATAAAGGTTGTTATAAACAGACTCATGGCGATTCTCTGAAACAACCGATGTTATTATACCACCTTTTTTAAGCAGATTAATTTCCTGTTCCATACTTTTTACTTCCTCAAACCTAGTTCCGTTTTTATAACCCGCATCAGTAAGTAGTATTATAAACTTATTAGCATTTGTTCTAAAACCTATTCTTCTAGCCTCTTCTAAGGCATCTACTGCAGACTCTGGAGCATCTCCTCCTCCTATAACTGTAATTTTTGACACTCTTTTTTTAAACTCATCTACATCATTATACCAACCACAATTAACAGTTGATTTCTCCCCATCAGCTGTTATATCTTTATAATCTATTAAGCCAAAACGAACCTCAATATCCTTTCCTAACTCTTCAGCAAAAGAGTTTACATTTTTAATAACATTTTTAATCTCATCACCCATTGAACCAGTTGAATCTATTACAAATACAACATCAGCCTTTCCCATATCAAGTATTCCTTCTTTTTCATCTTCATCTAGCATAAGACTTTCAATAAGTTTAAAAATGTCAATAATACCATATATACTGAAATGATTTGTAGATGCACTTATTTGGCCGTTTTCTTCATCATATGATGTATCTAAAATATTAAGCTTCCCTTCATTCACTGTAAATACTTTTAAGTTTTGAATCTCATGTAAACCTAAAGTATCCTCCGATACTTCAAAAGTCAATTTTGCACTTATTATATCTCCATTACAACTAATATCAAGCGGAGTACCTATAATACCCTCTATATTAGACAACTCATTCATGTATACAACTTCTTGCACAGAAAGATTTTCTGCCGCACCTATGTCACCTTCTATATCTATGAGTTTTAAAGTATCGGATACTGCGGATATCTTATCTTCAAATACCTTTCTATATACAGCTTTTGAAACAGTAACTCTGCTATCTAAAATCCCTGGAGTAATTGAAAAAATATCCAAAGGACTTGAACCGTTTTTAATCTCTTTGCCATCTGCATGTCCATCTGCGTCAGTATCTTGATTTAGGGGATTTGAAGAATGTATCTTTATCTCTGCTCCATCCGTCAAACCATCGCCATCCGTATCTATTAGATATGGTGAAGTTCCTGCATATACCTCTTCCATATTAGTAAGACCATCTCCATCAAAATCCATATCCGAATCACGGAATGTATTGTCTAAAGTAAACATGGAAGAAGGATTTGTGGAAAGTTCTATTACTTCATAACAATCATTTAATCCATCCCCATCAGTATCACTGTTTAGAGGACTTATAAAAAATGCCCCCTCAACTTCTTCTCCCGGTTTTCCTACAATGTCAACTTTTACAATACCATCCTCTTTTATTACTTTCCATGGACACACTTCAGCCCAATCACTCAATCCATCTTCATCAGTATCATCGGTAAGCGGATTGGTATCATATTTTTTTAGCTCTTCATAGTCAGACAACCCGTCTCCATCAGTGTCTGATTTTAATCGAGATGTACCTTCTAAAATTTCATCTCCGTCAAGTAATCCGTCATTATCCGTATCAATATTAACGGTAAATATCTTTTTGTTTGAACATAATCTATCATTTAAATCGGTTATAGTGACCTCAATTTCATTTCTATATCCTGGCAGCTCTAAATATAAACCAAACTCATAAATCCCTTTTTCACTGTCAATAGTCTCGTAATCATTAATATTGTAGGTATCCGATTTATATACATCCCCATCTTTATATTTTATTTTGCATTGTATTAGCTTTATTGATGGAACATCTACTGTTTTTAACTCAATGTAAACACTATCAGAAACTGTAATCGATTCTGGCTTTACAAAGTATAGTGTTCCACTTTTATATGTAGTTGTTGCAGTATTGGATGCAGTTGAATCATTGACTTTTGTAGGTGTGGGTCGAAATACCGATTTCCTTTTTCTTTTCGAATGAGGTGTTGGTGTGTTAGTTGTCACAGGTGTCAGTGTTGGACTAACTGCAGCTCCTGCACCAGGTATCTCTTCTTCATCTATAACAATCTTTACAAATGAAAGACTGTTTTCAAGTATACAAAATGCTTCTGCACGAGTTGCAAAACTAAGTGGCCTAAATGTGTTATCAGGATAGCCCCTAATAATATTATTTTTCTTACACATCATAACTTGACTATAAAACCAATTATCAACTTTCACATCAGAGAACAAACTCTCTCCTATTTCATACTGTGTATTAAATTTACATAGTTTAAAAATAAGTTGTGTAATTTCAGCCCTTGTAATGTAATTATCAGGTCTAAATGTTCCATCTAGATAGCCATTAATGATATCATTGCTAGAAGCGATATCAATCAATTTTCCATACCAATTATCCCTTTTTACATCTGAAAATACTTTAACTTCTCCATTTATCTCTTTTAAATCTAAAATTTCCACAATCACAGCTACAAATTCAGCTCTTGTAATGTTTCTATCCGGTTGAATCATAATGCCATTACTTGTGGGAATGCCTCTAATATGACCTAAATCCATCAGTTTTAATATTTCTTCCTTAGCCCAATGGTTGCTGATATCACTATAATTAGTAGTATCATGTATTTGAGAATAGCAAACTAAAGATTGCACGCACAAAAAAAATATCAGCATTATAGAAATACTGCTTTTAGCTATTTTTTTCAAATTACTCCCCCCAAAACTTTATATATTTTTTACATGACATTTATTATTATATAATATACCAAGTTTAGGAAGTCGTCAAACTCTCATGCGATTAACCTTTTTATAACATATTATGGAAAGAACATATGCGTAGAGGCTTAGAGAATGTTAACGAAGCGAAGGATTAGTCGAATCACTTTTCTACTTAGAAGCGAGTTTTGATTCGACCCGTAGCAAGTTTACATTCTCTTAGCCTCGGAGCTTTAGTTGTTGGAATAATATGTTACAAATTCTAAAACTGTACCCTGCGATTAGGCTATTAGGGTGCATATTTTAATTGTGCGCCATATCATGGAAATAACATTGCGTAGAGGTATAGAGAATGTTAATGCAACGAAGGATTTGTTATATTTTTAGATTAAAAATGTAACAAAAAAATTACAACACCCAAGATTTCAATCTTCCAACTTTGTTTTTAACAATCTTTCTTACTTCATTATATTTTCCCATAGCATTTGACATCGTCTTTTCATCGGGATTCAAACCACCATATCTGCATTTATTAAAGCTTTCAGCAAATTCCAATATATCTACCCCGCTAGATTCAAACACACGGTCAGCATATTTGGATATAGTTTCATGCTTTTCAATTTTCATGCCTATTTTCTCTAATAAATGTGATGTTTTTTCAAATATCATCGAAACCGCTTGGCTCCCATTAGCATTTAGAACCTTCTTTTTCCAAATACTCCTTTTGATTCTAAAAAACAACCAAACAATCATAAACAGTGAAAAAATTATATATGGTATAAACAAAAGCTTAACCCAAAATGGCATAATCAAAATAAAATTCCAAATCGACGATAATACATTTTTTATTGTTCTAAACAAACCCTCAAAAAACACACTAAATCTATCATCCGATTCTCTCATTCCTACTGTTGGTTCAAAAACCATCCAGCCATACCCCGAAATGTATACTTCAGGAAAAGCATGAGCATGCTTCTCCCTTATTAAATAATTACCCGTTTCTAAATCCCACTCATTGGCTACAAATCCTTCAACATATCGAGCAGGCAAACCTGATGCTCTTGCAAGAATAGCCATAGCTGATGCAAAATGCATGCATATTCCTCTTTTACTTTCAAACAGAAAAAACTCATTATAATCCATGCCTTTTGGGATTTCTGGTGGTGTGAGATCATATTTAAACTCGTTATTACTAAAAAAATCAACTATAGCCTGTGCTTTATCATAATCACTGCTATAGCTTTTCGTTATAGTATGTGAAAGGTCATAAATCCTTTGGGATATATTCTCAGGAAGCTCTAAATAATTGTTGTATGCAATATTCATTTCATTTTTGGCATCTTCTATTATTTCCTTTGTTTCTGAATCTATCACCAAAATGCCATTATATAATTCTTCCTCCGCCTCTCCAACCTTATATTTATTGATATCAAGAATTTCTAAAACATTTTCCCTGTTTAGATACCTTACCATGTTATACTTCATAGATGAGTGCGACAAATTCTGACTAAAATAATCAATAACAAAATACTCATTTATATGAGGTGTTTCTCCATTAGGCATATAACATTCAGATCGATCATTTATATATACAATGGTGTTTTTAGGTAAGGAAATGCTAAATACTCCCGGGGGATTCAGCAATGACTGCATTGGCACCCCCTTTGTGTAGACAGAAGCTTGCCTTGTTCTCAAAGGATCTATGCTGTTGTCTAAATAAGTTTCAACTTCTGAATACTCCTGTGAAAGTAATCCATTGTTTTTCATACGCTGCATTAACTCTAGCAATACCGGAAATTTGTAATAGCTGTTTTCCATATCACTAATATTTCTTCTTTCATCAAGTGACTTATTTCCCTTTAACCATCGGTTATCTGAATATTTGTCCCAACTCTGAACCCTAAAATAAAGCGGTTCATTCGCTTTAACCTCAAACAGCACGTTATCTCCTAATGGGGGAGTCCTTGAATCAAGAATGCTTTGATTTTTTATTCCCATTGTATTAAAAATATTAGATAAATTTGAAACATCAATATCTTGATTATTAGCTTGTGCAAGGTTTTGTACAGTCTCATTAATAACCTGGTTAACATACGCAATCTTAGGTATTGTTTCGGGTTTTGGTGAAATTAATCCAAGTGTTAAAACTAATCCAATAAAAACAGATGATGACAACATGTACCAAGGATTGTTTGTATGAAAGTTTTCTTTAGAAGTACTTGTTTTCTTAGCAGTACGCTCCACATACAATAGGAAAAATACTACCCCAAAAAGTATAAAGGGTATTGTGATATCGCTCTCAGTTTTAGCAGATTGAAGCATAAAAGGTATTGCTCCAATCAAGAGAAGAATCGGGACCCTATAGCTTATATTGGTAAAATAATAAATAGTTGAAGACATCCCGTAAGATGCAATTAATATGGTTGAATACCAAAAAGCTGGTACAAACTGAACAGTTTCAGGTTTTGCCATAATAACCCATATAAGATATGATAGATTCGATTCCCCCGATAAAAGAATAATAACCCGAACTCCTATAAAATACACTATCGATCCAAGTACAAACAATACCCCTCCTGCTATCCCCTGTTTTCTTAAAAATATATAGCAACTATAAAGAACAATATTAACCACTGAAATTACAATTAATATATCTATTATTGGCATACCAAAAAAAGAGGTCATCGCCCAATAAGTCAGAATAATAGAAAACAAAATAGATAGTCTTTGATTGTTTAATTCTAGTAAGAACTTTTTCATAATACACCTCTTCTATCAAATTTCCAACATTAGATGGTGCATAATTTAAATTGTGCACTCATATTATGGAAATAACATTGCGTAAAGGCATAGAGAATGTTAACGAAGCGAAGGATCAGTCGAATCATTGTTTGAGCGTAGCGAGTTTTGATTCGACCCGTAGCGAGTTTACATTCTATTAGCCTAGGTTGCATAGGCGAGCAGTGTAGCGTAGCGAAACGGCCAGCCTTGGAGCTTTAGTTATTGGAATAATATGGCGCACGATGCTTAAATGCACCAACATTAGATATACATAATTTTGCCTAACCTTATGAAAACACCTCGCTTATATTATCATCAATTCCTAGAACCCAAGAATCACCATGTCTATAAGAAAAATCCTCATCTTTTTCATTAGCATTACTTGAACGAAAACTGTTTATAGAAACAGTATGCACAACCACACCATACTCAGTTAAACTCTCAATAGCTTTTTGTACACTCTTGTCAAAATCACCAGTAAAAACCGTTGCTTCATCACCCTTAAGATAAGGATTATTTCCTTCATTTTCAACAATCTCATTTAACGGTAACCGCTTTGATGCATTTGAAACTAAAGTATTAATAAACTTGTACGATGCAAGTCTGTACTGAATCTCATTAATGGCCTTGCCATCACCCAACTCATACTTATTCCATTTATCTTTTTCAAATAACCACAGCTCAACTTCTCTTCCAGTTTTAACAGAGGTATGCGCTAGTGCAAGAATTGCTTCTAAAGTTTTTTCTTCCAATAACAATACATCATCCTCTATATTATAGGCATCTTCTTTAGTGTCTTTTGGCTTTAGACCAAATAACAACTGATAAATGCTTTTAATGTTCTTCTTTTCTTGCAGTTGCTTAATAGATGGGTCCAAAAATAAACGTTTTTTAGATGTCCCTCTGCCCTCATCCTTTCTAACCATTAGTGTTTCATTTCTAGCGGAAAGCTTCCAATGTACCTTATGAAGTGAATCCCCAGGTATATACTCTCTAAACTCATAACCCGGTTCACCATTTAAACTAAATAAATTTATATTTGATGTACCTGAATCATCCTTCTTAAGTGACTCAGATGATCCTATCAATATTTTACTAGTGGGCTTTAAATTCACTAATCTCGGTAAAACTGTCACTTCCCCAGTAAATCTGTCTTGGTCACTATTTTTTAAAATTGAAAGTCTAAAAAGATTTATATAATCTTTAAGGTAAATACCAGCCACACCTATTTCTCCTACACCTCTACTTATAGCTGTGTATTCCATAGTTATTGTTCGCGTTTTAAAGGGGCCTAAAGATATAATCTCATTATGCGTACCCGAAACTCTAAAATTCACTGCTTCACAAAACTTTATATTAATAAAAGGAAGTGGCATAAATGATTTATTCTCCAGCCGAACACTTACCCTCACCACACCATCTTTTTCAACCTCAAATGCTGGCACATCAATAGACACATCAATTCTATTTTTGAACGGAAAAATTAAAATTATGGAAATAACAGGTGAGAATAAAAGCATGTACACCATTACCATACTTGTTTCTCCACCTAAAATATAAGAATATAGATACATAAAAACTACCATAATAAAAAACAAAATTAAATTTCTCATAACCTCTTCCTTTTTAGCAAAGATTAATGTTTTTTACTTCTACTTCCACATACAGGGATTTAAAAAAATAATCCATACAAGGGTGCAGTTTTTGATTTTGTAACATATTATTCCAAGACCTAAAACTCCGAGGCTAGTCGTTTCGCTATGCTACACTGCTCGCCTATACAACCTCGGCTAATTTTTATCAGTCTTTTTTGACTTAAAAAGCGGGAACCTTTACTTTCATAACTGCCTCATTCACAACATTATCTGATGTTATATTTTTCATCTTAGCACCTGAATTCATAATAATCCTATGAGCTAAAACTGGCACTGACATTTTTTGAATATCGTCAGGAATTACATATTCTCTTCCCCTAATAAATGCCCAAGCCTTTGCCGCTCTATACAAGTTAAGGCTTCCCCTCGGACTTCCTCCAAGAACCACGTGCTCACTATTTCTTGTAGCCTCAATAATGTCAACAATATACGTTTTCAAACAATCTTCCATCTTAATTGCCTTTACTTGATTTTGAAGTTCTAGCACTTCATTAATATTTGTAACAGATTTCAACTTACCCAATGGGTTTTCGCTTCCAAACCTGTCTATTATCAATTTTTCTTCACTTTTTCCGGGATAGCCTATGGAAAGCTTTAGAAAAAACCTATCCATTTGTGCTTCTGGCAATGGATATGTCCCAAAACATTCGACAGGATTTTGTGTTGCAAGCACCATAAACGGCTTTGGTAATTGATACGTCTTTCCGTCTACCGTAACTTGATTTTCTTCCATTATCTCAAGAAGACTCGATTGGGTTTTAGGCGAGCTCCTATTAATTTCATCAGCTAAAAGAAAATTGCACATTGCAGCCCCTTCCCTGTATTCAAACTCACGGTTAGCAGGATTAAACATGGAGAAGCCCATTATATCCGATGGCATCAAATCCGGTGTAAACTGTACCCTATTAAAAATACCATCAACTGAACGTGCAAGCGTAGCAACAATCTGTGTTTTACCAACACCAGGAACATCTTCGATAAGTACATGTCCATCGCTGAGTAGAGCAACTAAAATATGTTCTATAACAGATGTTTTGCCAACAATAACTTTTTCTATGTTTCCAATAAGAGTTTCAATCATATTATTCATACACACACCCCAGAAATTATTTTTTTGGTCGGTTTCAAAAAATAACCTATACAGTACTCAAATCATAACTCCTCTCATAAAAGCTTAAAGCTTCCAAGAAGAAAATTATTTTGAACACAAAAAAACTAATTTTTAGCAATCTCTTTGATCAGTTATTTACTTGTTATTGCCTTAAATCAAAGAAACAAAACCATAAAAAATTTAATGCCCTATAACCTTTATTTTCAAAAATATATCCTACTGAACTTAGTGTTCTTCGAACGAACTTTTAAAATGCAAATTCCTATACTGTATTTTTCTCGATAAACCTTTTACATTATTTGATTTTTTTTTCGAGAAACAATATACATTTCAAAAAGAGGAACATTGTTTTATTACTTATAAAATGCAAATCAGATTTTTCAAACCGCAATTTACTAATTATTTTTTAGAATCACCTAAGTATATTATATTATATAATGATATTGTTTTACAAGAATACTCATTGTTATGGGTGAAGTTTTTGATTTTGTAACATATTATTCCAAGAACTAAAGCTCCGAGGCTAAGAGAATGTAAACTTGCTACGGGTCGAATCAAAACTCGCTTCTAAGAAGAAAAGTGATTCGACTAATCCTTCGCTTCGTTAACATTCTCTTAGCCTCTACGCAGATGTCCTTTCCATAATATGTTACAAAAAGGTTAATCGCACCCCAATGTTATTGATAGATACAATTATTAATTTTACATCATATTACTCCAATGACTAAAATTCTAAGAAGCAAAATAAAAGATAACCTTATGAACAAACTTTAAGTTCATAAGGTTATCTTATAAATATTGAAAATTTAGTTCATACCAAGCAAATACTTTCTTAGCAATCCAAAATCAAGTGAATTAACAGAACCATCCTCATCCATATCAGCAGCTACTAACTGTTGTTGAGTAAAATCTGTTCTCAAGCTTAGCAAATACTGCCTCATATATCCAAAGTCAAGCGAATTAACTGAACCGTTAAGATCCATATCTCCTTTAAGATTAACAGGCAATGGAGTTACAACCGGAGTATTCACAGGTGTCTGTACAGGTGCAGTTTCAGAAGGAGTAGTTCCATCAGGCTCTGTACCAAATATTAATGTGCCATTATCATAAATTGTTATTTTGTCAGTCTTAATAACGTCGACTTTCTTTAAAGCTTCGTACGAGTAATCATTTGAAGGATCCCAATAATCTGTTGATTGGGGAGCTGAAATACGGAACTGAACTTCACCTGAGAACTCTGACTGTCCTCCAGGGAATATGTTTGTTCCATCTTCAAATTCAATATTCACGTAGTACAAATTACCATCATACTGCTTAATATCCGAAATAGTAGTTATAAACTCAGAATTTCTTAATTCAGCTGTTATATCATTTAAGCTACCACCTGCATCTAGAACTTCCGATATGTCAAAATAGTAGTTAAATGACAAATCCTTTATAACCCTTGCAGGCCAAGCTGAACGGTTATTAATCAACGCTTTTATTTCTGTATAGGTATTTCCTGATGAATTGATACTAGCCTCTACAAAAAATTCATCTTCCTTTTCTTCTGGTTCAGGAAAATTAGCTAATGGAGTTCCTCCGTAAACCGAACACATTTTTGCAAGTAATGCCGTATACCCAGCATTATAATCAGTCGCGACTTCATTAGCCGTGTAATCTTTAACACTGTCAGCATATCCATCACTGTTGTTTGGTCCTCCAACAAGAGCACCATAGAGTATATGTCTGTGATATGATGGTTCATCAGATTTATCTGACCATGAACCATGAGCTGTTCTATGATGAGGGTGTTCCGGCGGATTAGTGCCAAAACCACATACATAGCTTCTCTTATTTGGATTTGATCCTAGACAATAATCCATTTGTGTTTTTGCAAAGCTTCCATATCTGTTCTTAAGATTCTCGTCATCTATGCTGTCGGCATATACACTTGCAAGAAATCCAGCCGTTGTTGCATACCTTAAGCTACCCCATGTATCAAGCCATGCTAAACCTCCTGGAGTATATTTAACTTTTTTACTGTCATACCCTACAGTCCACCAATCAAGATGCATCTTCATAAAATCATGATATTCCTGCTTACCGGTAATTTTTGCAAGTAACAGCATTGCTCCATAGTGACTATCATCCCAACAATGCGCCCACGAATACTTAATCGTGGTAGTACCCTGTCCTTCTCTTTCCAATTCCTCAACATAGGATTCTGCTTTTTCAAGATAGCTTTCATCTTCTGTTGCTATGTAAAGCCATGTTGCAGCCCACATAAGTTCATCCCAAAAACCACTCCAAGAGTCATAATACCCAGCTGCCTCCGTATAAGTACTGTCACTTCTTACAGAGTCAGCAAGACTGAACAAACTCTTCGCATGTTTAAGATAAGTATTGTCATCTAATACTATTGATCCAATAGCAAGGGCAGCTGCCATTTGTCCTGTTACGCAAGAAGCATTACAAGTAAAGGCTGGTCGTTCCATCTCATATTCAATCACTTCAACAGGACCCCACCATTTGTGGTCATCTCCCCCATCTCCTACTTGGTAAACCACACTATCTCCTTTATCACAAGCTACGAGATAATCGAGTATGAACTCTAAATTATTTTTTGCTATCTCTATTTGTCCAGATTTTTGATAGCCCTCTGGATACTCATACAATGACCAACCAATCATTGATGCTGTGTATGACATTGGAAGATTAAACTTTACATGATCACCTGCGTCATACAAACCGCCTAGGACAGCATCATTCATCGTTGAATCACCACGCCATTGGACACGATTCCAATCAGGAAGCGGTCCCGCCTGCTGAGCTTCATAGAAAAAAAATGATTTTTGAAGAGCTTCTGCATAATTATAAGTTGATGCAGCAGAAACTGACATCTGTGGAAGTAACATTGTAACTGCTAGAGCTGTTGATAATAGTAATGATACGATTTTCTTCACGTACAATTCCCCCTTAATAAAAATTTATGTATGTAGTTTTAAGTAGGGTATTTCAAAAAAGTCTTTAGTCAATATTTATAGTTTCAACCAATAAAATCAAGTTTTTTGAAACACCCTTATTTTACTCAAATTTTATATTTATATATTATCATAAAAAAACGAGGAAAGTGCATACTTTCCTCAAATAATTATAGTATATTAATCAATTCAGCTTACACTTATAAGTAGAGTTTAACCAAATTATCTAACAGTAATATTAGTAGGTATTGTATTTGTACCACTGTACGAAATATTAAACCCAATTGATAATGTTCCTCCAGCAGGTATTGTACTATTATGACTTGTATTTTTAAGCGTAACAGTACTTCCGTTTTGAGTATAATCGCAATTCCATGCGTTTGTTATTTTCTGATTGCCTCCATAGTTAAAGTTAACTGTCCATCCATTCTTTGCTGTGGAACTATTATTCTTTATAGTAATATTTACTGTAGCACCAGTTCCCCATGCATTTTGCGTATAACTTGCAGAACAATTTTGATTTTGTGTTGGTGGTGTTGTAGGTGTTGGATTTCCCGAACCATTTTCTGACGAAGCATTTACTACAAAGTTATTTGGTTCATTGTTTGTTCCACTGTATGAAATATTAAATCCAATTGTTACTGAACCACCTGCAGGTATTGTGCTATTATAGCTTGCATTTGTCAATGACACTAAATTACCGTTTTGTGTAAAGCTACAATTCCATGCGTTAGTTATTTTTTGATTACCTCCATAGCTAAAGTCTACTTTCCATCCATTAACCGATGTAGAACCATTATTCTTTATAGTCATATTAACTGTTGCACCAGTTCCCCATGCGTTCTGAACATAACTTACGGAATAATTTCCTGATTGAGGCGGATTTTGTGTTGGTACTGTTGTAGGTTCTGTTGTTGGTTCTGTTGTTGGTGTTGTTGTTGGTTGCGGAGTTTCTACTGCTCCTCCACCATTTAAAGCTATTGTTCCATCATTTACTTTTGCAGACAACTCAGTAAGTTCTTTATCTCCTAATGTTGCTCCACTAATACTTACATTGGTTGACACTGCCGATGATGTTATTACTTTAAAGGTAATATTTGCAAAAACTCCATCTTGACTAATATATTCATTAGCCATTGTATAATCTAGGAATAACACTTTCAATTTACCATTAGTTTCTTCATTAATTGCAAAGTTTGTTCCTGGATTTGTAACTATGCTTCCTGCCTCTCCACTCACATATTCAAGTTTAGTTGCATCATAGGTTATTGTCATATCTGCTGTGCTTACTCCGTTGGAAGGTACATTTACCAACTTCACAGGAACTTCTATTTGTTGTCCGTATTCTCCTGATACTGAATCAACATATGCTGTAAATCCACTAGGTGCAGTTGTTGGTGCAGTTGTTGGTGCTGCTGTCGGTACAGGTGTCTCTACAACCCCACCTCCGTTTAGAGCTATAGTTCCTGCATTTAATTTTGCAGTTATACCTTCTAAATTTTTATCTCCAAAAGTCGCTCCGCTAATACTTACATTTGTTGATACTGCTGATGTTGTTTTAACCTCAAAAGCAAGATTTGTTAGCACTCCATCTTGGCTTATATATTCAGTATCCATTGTATAGTCTAAGAACAACACTTTCAATTTACCATTACTTTCTTCATTTATTGCAAAGTTTGTTCCTGGATTTGTAACTATACTTCCTGCCTCTCCACTCACATATTCAAGTTTAGTTGCATCATAGGTTATTGTCATGTCTGCTGTACTTACTCCATTGGAAGGTACATTTACCATCTTCACAGGAACTTGTATTTGTTGTCCGTATTCTCCTGATACTGAATCAACGTATGCTGTAAATCCGCTAGGTGCTGTTGTTGGCGCTGTTGTTGGTGCTGTTGTTGGTGCTGTTGTTTGTATTGCTCCGCCTCCATTTAAATCTATTTTACCAGCATTTAATTTTGCTGATATACCTTCTAAATTCTTGTCTCCAAAAGTTGCCCCACTAATACTTACATTTGTTGATACTGACGATGATGTTTTAACTTCAAACGTAATATTCGCAAATACTCCATCTTGACTTATATACTCGGCATCCATAGTATAGTCTAAAAACAATAATTTTAATCTACCATCTGTATCCTCATTTATAGCAAAGTTTGTTGCAGCATTTGTCACAATGCTTCCAGCTTCTCCACTTACATATTCAAGCTTAGCTTCATCATATGTTATTGTCATATCAGTTGTACTTACTCCACTTGTAGGTACGTTTATCAATTTAACAGGCACTACTATTTGTTCTCCATACTGTCCTGATACCGAATCAACATATGCTGTAAAATCACTTGGTGCAGTTGTTGGTGCTGATGTCGGTGCAATTGTTGGTTGTGCTGTTGGCTCTATTGTTGGTTCTACTGTCGGCTCTACTGTTGGTTCTACTGTTGGCTCTACTGTTGGTTCTACTGTTGGTTCTACTGTTGGTTCTACTGTTGGTTCTACTGTTGGTTCTACTGTTGGTTCTACTGTTGGTTCTACTGTTGGTTCTGAAGCCCCACCATTTAAAGTTACTGTACCTGAATTTAATTCTGCTGATATACCTTCTAAATCTTTATCCCCAAAAGTTGCTTCATAAATACTTACCTTTGTGGATACTGCCGATGTTGTTTTAACTTCAAAAGTTAGATTTGCAAATGTTCCATCTTGGTCTATATATTGTGAATCCATAGTATAGTCTAAAAATAATAATTTCAATCTTCCGTCTGATTCTTGATTTATGGCAAAGTTTGTCGTAGCATTCTTTACTATGCTTCCTGCTTGTCCACTTACATATTCAAGCTTAGCTGCATCATATGTTATTGTCATATCGGTTGTACTTACTCCGCTTGTAGGTACACTAACCAATTTTACAGGTACTACTATTTGTTCGCCATATTCTCCTGAAACTGTTGATATATTTGCTGCAAATCCTGAAGAAGGGGATGTAGTATTTATTGGCTCTGTAACCGATCCACCATTTAAAGTTATTTGTTCTGAATTTGTCTCAGCTGATACACCAATAAGATTGTTGTCCCCAAAAGTTGCATCAGTGATATCTACAGTTGTAGAAACAGGAGCTGAACTTAGCACATTAAATGTAAGATTTGCAAACGTCCCATCTGTACTGATATATCCGTTTGACATCGTATAGTCTAAAAATAGTACCTTTAATGTCCCATCGTCTTCATTGTTAATAGCAAAATTCGTTGATGGATTTTTTACTATGCTACCAGCTTCCCCACTAACATACTCAAGCATAGTTGCATCATAGTTTATTGTCATATCTGCCGTGCTTATTCCATCTGCTGGAACATTTGATAACTCTACAGGTACCACTATTTGCTCGTTAGCTTTCCCTGAAACTGCTGAAACATTTACAGTAAATCCTGTTGACGTCGCCGCTGCTGCTTCTGTTCTTTCCGCCGGAATTAGGGTGCACAAAAGTAATGCACATAATGCGACAGAAATGCATTTTGTGATTCTTGATAAATACATAAACTCTACCTCCAAAACTACTCTTTCCCTTATTTTTTTATTAAACCACAGTCACAAAACTGCGGATTAAGGACCAAAATGCTTGCAAGCTTAAATAACTGAATCTCTTTCTGGGATTAAATTTGTAATACTTCTAAGAATAGTAAAACTGTCGATTTGCAAGCTTACGTGATATGTCGTTCTAAATCTTTGCCGAAATGAGTTCGGCTAGATAAGAATAATACCTCTATGCTATATCTTTATTATATATAAAATTTAAAGCATTTCATATTAACATTATTTTTTATAGTATAACCATTTCTTTTGAATTAATGATAAACCATATAAAACTATTTTTTATATCGAATGTATTACTTCCAAATGAGAAATCCGGATTTTAAAGGAATACCCCCAGCTAATAGAAGGATTTTTCATTGGTTTTGAAGCTTTGTGTAAGTAACATATTTCACATCTCAAAATTATTTAATTATTGTTTTGGTGAAATAATATACGTCTTAATATAAAAGTAAAAAAGATATAATGTAATAAACTGTTTGACTTTTATATACTTTTACTTTTAAAACTGCTAACAATAATTTATGCTTTTATATGTTGACATAATATGTTGCAAGCTTACAAAAAATGCTTTAGAATTACATTGCTATTGTTATATTGATAAAATACTTTTAAATCACTTTTCTCATACAAAAGAATACACCTTTCCCTTTGATTTAACTAAATCAACACCTTTTCTTATAAATAATTGGCTTAAAGTTACAAATTCATATCCTTCTTCTTGAAGTGTAGGAATTATTATATCTAATGCCTCAGGTGTCGGATGTGGAAGCGGCTGAACATCATGCAATAAAATTATAGCACCGTCCTTTGCCTGTTTTATAATCGCATCTGCTCTTTGCTGAGCAGTAGTCGTCTGAACCCAATCATCTGCTGTTATACCACCGGCAAATATCAAATCAACACTGTTGTTCAAAACCTGACTATATGCAAGATTTGGGACGCGAAAAAACTTAGGCGTAGTTCCTGAATACTTTTTAATAGCGTCATTAGTTTTACTTATAGATTCCTTTATCTCTTCTTCAGACATATTATCCATACTTGCATAACTCCACGAATGATTTCCTAATTCATGTCCAGAATCAACAATTCTTTTTATAACATTACTTGTAGAATCGTCAATATTTTGTCCAACTACCATAAATGTTGCCGGAACTTTATACTTATCAAGTTTGTTAAGTACCAAAGCCGTCAATTTTACATCCGGTCCATCGTCAAACGTTAGAGCAATGAGTTTTTTATTGGATTGAGCCATAATTAGTTCTCCTCCATACATCTATTTAGAATTGTATCTTAAGGTGATTCAAAAAAACAACTGGTCAATTGCGGTTTTAAAAAATCTAGATTGAAGGGCTTTATGACCTGAATACTGTATAGGTTATTTTTTGAAACCGCCTAATGTTATTATATCACAAAGTAACTAACTATAAAATCCATTTCCTCACATTTATAGCATATCATTTCATATATTCTCGAAAATATAATTTGATTTGGATTTTTTTGTTCTGCAAAATAACGCTCCTATAAGCAAAAGGGAAAAGTCCTTATTTATTGGACTCTTCCCTTAAAGATCTGTTTGTATGTATAAACTTTACATTCCTAAAGTGTTTATAAAGTCAAAATTCTTCTACACTATGGAACAGTGTAAATTTTGGGTTTTGGTGGTTCTGCCATTCCATCACCTAAAAAGAATCCTGTGTGAGGTGGCTGATTATATTCTACATTCTGCCAAGCAACTCCCAACCTGTAAATTGGATCATGCATTAATGTATATATTCTACGATTTGTAGTACTTGTAGTCGTATATATACGCAAATATTTACTATCAGTTGTTCTAAATATTACCTCTTCTCTCCAGTCACCGAATATATCTGCCTGCAAACACGGAGTAGATTTAGTACCGTTACAAGAAGAACAATCCGATACCGAAAGTAACGTCCCGGAATTAAATTTAGTAATTGTAGTACCATCTAAAAGTTCGCGTAAATCATCTCCATCCCACCATATTGCAAAATTGGTCTGAGACGGAGCATTACCAAGATTTCTACCTGTAGCACTATAAAGCGGAGATCCAGATGCCCACATCTCCATTCCTGGAGAAGATGCTAGTATATCCGCAGCACAAGCTCTGCCGCAATCCTTAATATAATTATATCTAAATATTTGCTGTCCTGTTCTCGCGTCTAGTAGAACAGCTCCTTCTTCTCCTTCAAGGCAGGTCCACTCTTCAAATCCTGGCCTATTAGGATCAAGATCACTAAAATGCATAGCGTCACCATGTCCTAATCCCGTCTCCCACAGACCTTTTCCATTGTGATCAACAGCACATGTACCTAGCAAAATCTCATCAAATCCATCAACATCAACATCCCCTACACTAAGGTTATGATTACCTTGTCCTGCCCATGCTGAATAACCGTTTGTGTCACTGTCAAAAGTCCACCTATGTGTAAGCCCTCCATTTTTAAAGTCCCAAGCCACCGCAGTTTGTCTTGTATAGTATCCTCGACCCATAATAAGACTTGGATGTTGCCCATCAAGATAAGCTATGCAAGCTCTGAATCGGTCTACCCTGTTGCCGTAATCATCTCCCCAACTTTCTACACTACCTCTTGCAGGAATATAATTAACTGTTGAAAGAGCTGCTCCTGTCTCTCCATTAAATACTGTAAGATATTCTGGCCCTGATAGTATGTATCCTTCTGAGCTACGGTAATCTGCATTTGCATTACCTATAACAGTACCTTTTCCGTCTATCGTTCCATCTGCTGTTTTACATGCAACTTCTGCCTTCCCATCTCCATCTAAATCATAAACCATGAATTGGGTATAATGTGCGCCACCACGTATATTCCTTCCAAGATTTATTGACCATAACCTTCTGCCTTGTAATGTGTATCCTTCAAGATAAACCGGATCAGTATATCCTGCTTTTGAATTGTCTTTTGTTACACCTTCCCATTTAACTACAATATCGTATTCTCCATCCCCATTTAAATCACCTGTACCACAATCTCCCGCTGTATAACCATTAACTGGTGCTTTGATAGGAATTTGCAGATAATTCTGCCCCCATACGTTAGCAACCTTTGATGCCACTTGCTCTTGGCCATTAATTATTGAACTAACAGTGTATGTTGAACTCGTATTTCCTCCAGAATCTACATAATTTGTAGCTCCTGTAATTGGTGAGGAATTTAGCTTTGTTCCATTGCGGTATAAATTAAATGCTATACTTGAAGGTTCAGTTCCTAACATACGCCAACTCAAAAACACACCATTATTTGTTTTTACAGCAACTAAACCTCTGTCCAATTTTTCCATTTGTCTAGAACCTGCTACGGGTTCTGGAGTCCATGGCTGTATCATCGTAGGTGTAGGAGTGACAATAGGCTCACTAGTTGTTGCTACTTTTAAATAGTCAACATTTGGACCTCCATCAGCCGTAATAGCTAATGCTTTTATTGAGTTTGCTCCCTGATTTAAATTCACTGCTATACTAGATTCATCCCAACTAGTCCAATCTCCGGTAGAATTAAAATCCAAGCTGTTTGAAACAATATTTCCATTAACACTTATTTGCATTATTCTGTTAACACTTGTCCCATTTGCATATCTAAATTCAAGCTTATAAGCTCCCTGTCTCGCTGTATTTACATTCCATTCAATATAACCATTGTAATCATTCTCATAATTAATATATCCACTATCAGTATACCCTGCATTTGTAGTCTCAAAAAATGCATTATAAAGTGTAGCCTGTTCCGCTTGATAAATCTCTTCTGTTGAAGGTGTAAGTGGTTTGCTGTCTGCAGGAAACTCAGTAATAATCCCTAACAAAAGACTTCTCATATATGCAAAATCAATGGAATTAACCGAATTATCTGCATTAACATCGCCAACAACTTGTCCATTAGATACCGAAAAATCTGTGATCATACCCATAAGATATGCACGCATCAGTCCAAAATCAATAGAATTTCGTTGACCATCTCCATTTAAGTCTCCATACTTTGTGGAAATTAACTGAGCCCCGTCGGCATAAAACCCACTATGTGACCAAAAACTCAGCAAAACTCCAAAAATAATCAAAAATACCAGCTTTCTTTTCATGAAACTTAACCCTCCCTTATATTTTTAACTTTATAAAAAAGTATTAACTATAAATTATATTAACAGAACTTTGCCTTTTAGGGAGTTTCAAAAAAATACATATTCTTTATTTCTATTACAAATCCCATTATGGAAGCTTTAAGCTTCAGGCATAGGAACATCATTTTGCCATGCAAAAAATGGCATTCAAATTTTTTGAAACTCCGATTAATCAGCTATTTTTTTTTTGATTTTACCTTATTTGAAAACAAAACTTGATTTCTATATATAATAATTATACTTCCTATTTACAAATTAAAACAGATTAAAAATAAAAATAGATAAATAATTAAAAATTTTAGATACGCTATACATTGAACTCAACCGTATGAAATGATATGTTCTGAAATTAAAATTACTCTCAAGTTAAAGTTTAGTTTTTTGTATATCTATTAATATTAGTTTTGCTATTTATTTTTCTAGAAAATTAATGCGCGTTCTTAAAAAAAACAAAAAATATATATACCTTATTTTTAAAAAAAATACTTACTTGACCGAAAAACACTAAAAAAAGCTCTTATCTCAAGAGCTTTTTAGTGTTTTAATGTTTATTGGCGGAGAAGGTGGGATTCGAACCCACGTGCCAGCTCATCACCGACAAAACGATTTCGAGTCGTTCTCGTTATGACCACTTCGATACTTCTCCATATATATAATTTAATTACATTTTCTTTTTCTTAGCTCTTTAAAAAAATCCTTTAAAATCTTTGAGCACTCTTCCATAAGCAATCCATAGGAAACTTCAACCTTATGATTAAAATCATCAATGCCCAATATATCCACCACCGAACCTACCGCTCCAGCTTTAGGGTCAGAAGTACCAATAAAAAGTCTTCCAACTCTTGACTGAATAATAGCGCCAGCACACATTGCACAAGGCTCTAATGTAACATACATATCACAATCATTGAGTCTCCACGTACCAAGCTTTTTACAGGCTTTTTTTATAGCAGATATCTCAGCATGAAGAGTAGGGTCATTCTTTAATTCTTTTTCATTATGCCCTCTCGCTATCACAACACCATCTTTTACTATAACTGCTCCAACTGGAGTCTCATCCTTCTTATAAGCCTTTTTTGCTTCTTTTAAAGCCTCTTTCATATAAAGGTAACCTTGTTCCAATTAATACTCTCCTATAAAGCATTATTGCTAATAAATTATAACTAATAATATTATTATTGTCAAATCCATTGTGTGTTAAGTGTTAAATGTTAAGGGTGTATATTTAAATTGCGTTACATATTATGGAAATAACATTGCGTAGAGGCTTAGAGAATGTTAACGAAGCTAAGGATTAGTCGAATCACTGTTTGAGCGTAGCGAGTTTTGATTCGACCCGTAGCGAGTTTACATTCTTTTAGCCTCGGAGCTTTAGTTATTGGAATAATATGGTTCGCAATGATTAATTACACCCGTGTGTTAAATTATTTACCATATTATTCTAACAACATAAGCCCTAAGGCTACTAGAGTGTCATAACTTAAAATAGACTTAGGCAAAACCAAAAAAACAACTAATTAACTGGAGTTTCAAAAATTCGATGCAATTTTTGCATAGCAAAATAATATTTCTATGATTGGAAGTTTAAAAGCTTCCATAATGGCTTTGTAACAGAAATACCGAATATGTATTTTTTAAAACTCCCTTATTGATTCTTACGCAAAAAATCTGCTATTTTTTCTGTGATAGTTCCCAAAGCTCCATTATTTATATCTTTTCCGTCTATAGATTTAACATGCATTATTCCCATAGCCGAATTGGTAATAAAAACTTCATCTGCACTTATTAAGTCACTTATATTATAATAACCTTCTATACACTTAATATTTTGCCGATAAGCTTCCTCTATAACCCATTGCCGAATCACACCCGGAAGCAGCCCACAATTTTTGTGAGGTGTATAAAGAACACTGTCTCTTACAAAAAAAATGTTGCTCCTTGTAGTTTCTGTAACCTCTGATGATGTATTCATAAACACCACATCGTCAAATCCTTCAAAAACAGCCTTGTTCATCAAAATGTAATTTTCAAGATAGTTTGAGGTCTTATGCCTTAATACAATAGAACTTTCGCTTTTTCTTACTTCAGAAATAGACACCTTAAAACCTTTAGATATCTTATCTTGTGTGTATACGTTTTGACGATAGGAAAACGCTATGCTTGAAAACAAATTTTCCTTATTATTTCCAGCACTCATAGTCATCCTTAAAATAACATCTGAAAGCACATTGTCATTTATATAGGTAACTACTTTATTAAGCAATTGAGCTTTTGTCATTTTATTAGATATTCCAAAAAACCGAGCAGAATTTATCATACGTTCAATATGCTTTTCTAATAAAAAAACATCCCCATTTTTTGACACAACAAAAGTCTCAAATATACTAAACCCATATAAAAACCCATAGTCATATGTACTTATATAAGTGTTTTTATTATTTATACTCATATTTCCCACCACTTAAAACATCCAGCATTTTTTCACCCTTATGAAGAGTTTCTTCATATTCCTTACTAGGATCAGAATCCCAAACAATTCCTCCACCAACACTGAAATAAGCCTTTTTATCCTTAATTAAAATAGTTCTTATGGCAATATTTAAATCAACATATCCATCAAAACCTATAAAACCTATAGTACCTGTATAAACATTCCTCTTAAAAGGCTCAAGTTCTTCTATTATTTCCATTGCTCTTATTTTAGGTGCCCCAGTAATAGACCCCCCTGGAAATGCTGCATATATACAATCTATAACATCCGTACCCTCTTTTAGCTTCCCTGATACCGTTGAAACTGTATGAAGTACATTTGCATATTCCTCAACTTCCGCATTCCTTTCAACAACAACACTCCCAATGTCACAAACTCGTCCTAAATCATTTCTTTCTAAATCCACAATCATTGTAAGCTCTGCTCTGTCCTTTTCACTATTAATAAGATCCTTCTTAAAATATAAATCCTCATATCTATTTCTTCCTCTAGGTCTTGTCCCTTTTATAGGCCTTGTTTCAATTTTATTTCCATCTATTTTTAAAAATCTTTCTGGAGATGTGCTTATGATTTGTATATCTTCAAAATTCAAATGTGCACAAAAAGATGCCGGCGACCTATGGCGCAGTTCAAAATACAATTCATGGGATGAATTATTTATACTTGCTTCAAACCGCTGGGAAATATTAACTTGAAATATATCCCCATTTCTTATGTACTCTTTAGCTTTTTCAACGATTTTAATATAATCTTCTCTCTTAAAGTTCGAATGTATTTTAGTACATGGATTTAGATTTTTAAGTTGTATGCTTTCCTTGTTTTGAACAATCTTTTCTACTACTTTTTTAATATTGTCTAAATTATCCCTTGCAGTCTTTTCTTTCTGATCTTCAACTCCAAAGGACGTACTTACAGCATATATATTACGTTTTGTATGATCAATCACTACAACTTTATTATAAAAGCCCAATGTTATATCACTGACCTTTAAATCATCCACTGATATCTGAGGAATTTCTTCTATTAAATTTGCAACATCATAAGAGAAAAATCCAATACATCCCCCACAAAACGGAACTTCTGTTTGGGATGGCTCAACTCTCAAATCTTTCAATAATCCCCGTAAAATTTCTAGTACATTTCCAATTATAACTTCTTTATCAATTTTGACAATATTACCTTTTGATTCAAAAATCATAAATGGGTCAAAAGCAATAACAGTAAACCGTCCTGTGTCTTCTGACTTCAAAGAACTGTCAAGTATCACACAATTGGGTTTTGATGCAAAAAACTTTAGTAGTAGTTCCTCCATATCATATTCAATATTAATTTTCTCTACCAACCTTACTTCCTTATCCAAATTTACACACCTTTACACCAATTTTAAGTTAGGGAGTTTCAAAAAAAATAAATATCAATATTTCAATTACAAAGCTCATTATGGATGCTTTTAAGATTGAAAGCACAGGAGCCTTTTTCTGCCAAATGTAAATTACATTTTTTTAACCCGCAATTAACCAGTTATTTTTTTGAAATCACCTTAAACTAAAAAAGCACAATAAAAAATAATAGATTCCTTGCTAACAATTCTAATATCTGGATGTGACACTTCAGCAGAGCACCACTACTGTGCAACAACCGCAGGATCCATTTTAAGTTGCCACAGTAGTGGTAGCGACGCGAATTGCGCACATCCGGGTGATGTTTGAATAGCAAAACTCGACCGCGGCGCAACACCGAGGCATAAAGGCCAAGGAATCTATTATCATATTCTTTAATAAAAATAGTATATCAGAGTATACTCCTAGCTTCAATATAAATTTAATTCTTGGGTGTGATTAACCTTTTTGTAACATATTATGTAAAGAACATCTGCGTAGAGGCTAAGAGAATGTTAACGAAGCGAAGGATTAGTCGAATCACTTTTCTTCTTAGAAGCGAGTTTTGATTCGACCCGTAGCGAGTTTTACATTCTCTTAGCCTAGGTTGCATAGGCGAGCAGTGTAGCGTAGCGAAACGGCCAGCCTAGGAGCTTTAGTTGTTGGAATAATATGTTACAAATTCAAAAACTGCACCCTTAATCCTTAAAGTGGCTTTTTAAAAATAGACTACTCCTCTTTAATTAGCTCTAAAGCCTCTTCAATTATAGCTTTATACTTATCTTTATTAACACTTCTTAACCATGCCGCCATACCAGATATTTCATTTATGGTACCGCTGGATAAATCACCTGAACTTTTTAGCTTTTTCGCATTATATATTGCAGCTCTTAATTTCTTTACCCATTTTTTACGCACTCCCAATTGATCATTATTTACCACAATACCAGTTATGGACTGGCAGTTGTTTTCCCTCAAATACCGAGTTTTGTTCTCATTTATTCTAAAACCTTCTTCATCGACTATCTTTGATACCAATTTGCAAAACTTGCCATCATTTAAATCCGACGCATCACTTGTGCTAAAACTCATATCGTCTGCATATCTGGTATATATAAAACCAAAACACTTTGCCAAACCATTAAGCCTTGCATCAAGGTTTCTACAAATTATATTTGTTATCATAGGGCTTGCTGGTGAACCTTGAGGTAATATCCTTACCGAAGTTGCAACGTATCTTGTTTTTCCTTTAACTTCTATTTTCATCCTCTCGCAATAGGTACATATCATGGAAAGCAAAGAAGAAATGTAACCGGAATAACCAAAAGCTTTGAACATTCCCAACACCCGTCCAAAATCTATTGTAGGAAAAAAATCTTCTAAGTCCATGTTTATAAGAATTTTGGGTTGCTTTATATGGGCTTTAGCTCCAGTCACAACTGATTTGTCCTTAAGAAACCCATGTGCCTGATCACCAATACATATTTTTGATAGGATTTTTTCAAGTATTGCTCTCTGAGCAGCTTTCAATTTCGACTTTGGAGCTGCAATACTTCGCTCACCACCCCTTTTTTTGGGTATTTTATAGCGATAGTAGTTATCTATCAAAATAACATCACGATGATAAACTAAAAATCTAAGAGTAGGATAGTCAATTCCTAGAACCTTTGCCAAATCCTTATCAGTTCTAATTATAGGTAATTTCTGAAGTTTTAGCTTCTCTTCATTAGTTTGAGTATCGTTCAAACTAAAAGAGTATCGTCTCCCAATAAATACGATTTGCTCACTCTTTTTCTTCTGCCAGTCTAAAGATCTCTTTTGTTTTTCAATCTCACGCTGTTTTTTACGTTCAGCCCGACGTTCTATTGACTCTTTCATTATCTTTTTTGAGATATCTAGACGTATTTTTTCAATATCCCAAGTCTCATTATATTCTTTTCTTAATCCAGAAAGTTTTTTGTTAATATCATCCTTCTCTTCGTATAATTTTGCTATCTGATCTATTAATTTTTGGTACTTTTTTAAAAGCCCTTGACGTTTTTCATATACATCCGGTGTTTCATTTTGCTGCATTTCGTAAGGTGTAGGTAAATCTTTTGGCCAAAAACCGTACTCTTGCATCTTTAGTAAAGTAAACTCTTTTTTACCCATCTGTTTTACTATTTCACTGTAATTTGCTCTTGTATTTTTTGGCACCGTGTTATTCTCCCTCATAAAAGCATCTCCAAAATATCATCTATTTTATATTCAACATTTTTCCTAAACTCAAGATGGACAAACTTAGAGGTAGTTATGTAAAGTGCAAGGATATGGGAACAGGGTTCTGAAATATTTCTAGATCCCCTGTTAAATTCTTTGCAGGTGCACTTTACTTTTGAAATCTGGCCATCCTCATCTATTGCCAACTCTGTGCTAGTAAAATCATATTCCCTGTTATAATCCTCCGTACCTCTGTACTTCCATTTTTTATATTTTATGTTAGGTACCTTAAACCCTTGAGTTGCAACTACTTCTCCCGCCTCTGTAGACTTTAAAATAAATTTTGCAAGTCCCTCTTCAAGATTCTTCTGCACTTTAATTTCCAAATTTGTGGTTTCATATAGTTGCTTGTCTATAGGAACATTACATAATTGCCTAAACCTCACAGCATTATTCACAGGATCAAAATATCCCTCTCCACGCCTTATGAGCATGCCAACGCCTGCCTTGTTGCAATTTTTTGTAAAATCTTTTAATTCTCCATTAATTTCTTCTATGGTCAAACACCTACGTTCTTTTAACAGCTTATAAATTTCATCGTAATTTTCCTTCCCTATAAAACCACCTATAATGTTAAATGTTGTTCCCTTAACCCAGTCGTTTGAAGACCAAGATGTAAATCCAATAGTCATTTTCATATTACCCATATCCGCTATAATAAACTGAGGCATACCAAACCCCAACAACCTGATTTTAAAAGAGCTTGCGATAGAAATTAACTTTTCAGCAACTAACCATCTCCTGCTGCCCCATATCTTTTCCTCTTTCCTTTTCTTACCATTGTAAACCGCTTTTAATTCCATCACCTTTCCGAAAGGTTCAAAAAGTATTCTAATATTTTTTCCCGGATCCATTATCCATTTCATATATCTTGGACTCTTATTTGCCTTATGCCTTCTTAAGAAGGAACAAATATCGTATAAATCCACTGGTTCAAGTTCTATTTCAATTCCTCCAAGACTTGCCGCTGCTGATACTTGATTAAACCCTTTTATCCATGTCTCAGGTAAATCAATCTTCTTTTCTACATATTCCGGCATAACACCTGTATCAACTGCAAATCCGCCGGGATTAACCGACAATTGGACATCGGTATATGTACGAAACCTCTCTATCTCCATTGAAAGTTTTGACGAAAAATCTATGTTTGTTGTGCCAAGCTGAGGATCCTTTGCTAATTCAAATTCATCCATTACAACAGATAAACACCCATATATAGATTCGTCCAGCGAAAATGCCTCAAAAGATACCTGATCAGGATGTACGGTTATTACAGGATCCAGCACAAACCAAAGATTCATATCTCTATCTTTTATAAATTTCCAGAAATCTCTTTCAATTTTATAATAGTTCTTCCATACATCGTACTTATCTATTTCCTTTTTTAAGTCATTTTTAAGCCTTACAAGGTTTGCTATCTGATCATCTTTTTGAACCATCTCATCTATAAGCCCATTCATGTCCTTCATAAGACTTTCTCTTACTCCAGGAATATATTTTTCATGCAGCACTAAGCGCCTTTCAATTTCCTGCTCAAGCCAGATGAAAAACTCTACCCTTTCCTTCTTTTTTTGTCTAGTATCGGACATCACAATTTGTCGCAACATAAGCATAGCATCCCTGAAAATAAGTGGATGCTTGAGATTTCCTTCAAAAGAAACTCCTTCATCCCTTGAAAGGTCAGGACTTAGCCCTAATATAGTCTGACCATCCTGCTGAAGACACATTGACGGACTAGTATATTTATAACCAACCTGCATTCAATTCACCATCCTTCCTGATCTTAGCAAGAGTAACCAAAGCACGCTCAGAATCTATTATAATATTTGATGCTCCAATATTTATCAGTATCTTTTCAACCTCAGCAAGTTTTTCTCTATTTAACTGGACGAATTGAGGAAGAACTTTATAAACCTTTTCTTTACTTTTTGAATTCTTATTTGGAAGCAGCAAAAGAGTTTTTAAATAATACATAAACAGCTCTTCATTTCCATTCTCCAGATCCGTAATCGTCTTATCTATTTTGTCGGAAATATATGACTTTACTTTATTTGACCCATGTTCTAACATTTGAATAATAAAATCTGACGGTATTATATCCTTATAGATAAAATTAAGTTTTTTAATACCAAGTATATATGCTCTTTCGATAGGTGAGTCAATAAGGAGTGAGTGCATCTTTTTCTGCTCATCTTCTTTCATACTGTCAAAAACCTCTTCTGCCAGCCTGTTTAATATTGTTATACTAGATTCAAACATTATCAAAAGTGTTGACAACCTATCATTTAGTTGGCATTTATTTCTATTCACAATTTCAATTAACATCTTAACCATTTTTGAAGAACCTGAATCTAAAATATTCATAAAATCGGAATCATTAGGAATTTTACTAAATTTAATTGAATTCATTATAGCAATTGTGCATTTATTTCTTATCGACGTTGACCTCAAAACTGATGATATTTCCAACTCTTTTAATAAACCTTCCATATTTTCATATGAAAAAGAGAAAATCACCCCTTCTAGAAATACTGCAATCCAATCAGGAATTTTTTTATGCAGCAATGTCTGTATAATTTCATCCACTATTGATACTCTATCAGCTATAAAAACCTGCTGTATTTTTTGTGCAGAATTAGAAAGGCTTTCTGTTATACTAGTTGACAAAGAACACTCTAAGGCAGTTGGAAATTTCGCATTTTTTAGTAAATGGCGGATGAACTCAACATACTCACCTTCTGTAAAGCTTATTAGATTTTTATTAAATAGCTCTTCCCATCTATTAATATTACCGCTTAAAAGCAGATCAGCTATAACTTCAGGTGAAAAAAAACCTTTTTTCTTATTAAAATAATCCATAGCTGCTTTATTTATCTCCTCATCTTTACAACTCATCAAAGCAAGCATCAAATCAGGGTCAAAAGTAGTCAATTTATCCGTCATATCTTTGAGTACCTTCTTAAACATGCTAGACAATGGTTTGTAGGGAGAAAGAGACAATTTAATCAATTGGTCATAATTTACGTGCTCAATTAACTTCTGCATATTAGAAGAATCCTTCAAAATATAATAGCACGCCTTAATAACAACGTCTATTTTCGCATTTGCAGCAATATATGCTACATCTTCAATATGTCTGTCCCATATTTCTTTTCTGTACTCATATCGACCTTTCAATTTGACCAATTGATCCTTAATATCATATTGATGATATACATTCCAGCTACCTGAAGTCTTTTCTTTAAAGTCATGGTACAAATAACGCCTTATAAACATATTATATTGGAAATTACCAGGAAATTTGCAGACATAATCATTTTCCTCATACTGTGTCAAAAGGTATCTCATCACTTCTATAAATTTATCTTCATCTTTATCCGCATAATTATCCATCATTCTACGAAGATATCTTTGAAAATAATTATATGCTTTGGTCTTGCCGCTTCCTTTCAGATAATAGGTAAGTCTTGGTGCATCAATATAATAGGCTAGTTTTCCTATTATATCTGCCAAACCATAGATTTCAGCTTCTTGAATCGTACTTTTAAAATCTATAAGTTTAAGTTTTCTACCATCACAATACGGACCAACCTTGTAACGAATCGGAGCCTCAGCCTCTGTATACTTACGACTCGTATAATCATAATTATACATGTAGTCTATAAGTTTCCCTTGATTTGCATATTTTCTATAAGTAGCACCCTCTATAACCTTTTCAGATGGCACTTGTTTACCGTTTATATATATAAGGTGTAAATCCATAGTTTTTATGGAGTCTCTAAGCCATTGGATTCTTTTTGCTCTTTTATCAGGTTCTAAAGAGTCACTATATATTTTGGCACACCTCTTAACACCTTTAGCATAGTTTCCATATGCCCAATCAATTTCCGACTCCAGTAATTTTATAGCTTCTTCTTTAAGTATAGGATTACTTTTCTTTGCAAGTTCTAAAAATAGTCCCGAAATCAATTCCGTACTTCCCACCGTTAAAAGCCTATAATATAACTCTTTTGGAGGATTCTTTGCTATCAGATCACTAAGCAATTTTTTTCTGATGTATATATTTTGATTACTTATCATTTCAACAACCAAATCAATATATTGTACTAATTCCCCAGTAAGGTTTAATATATCATTTGGATCCCTAGCAGGTCTAAATCCTTTTGGTATAATCCTTTGGTTTGATGCTTTTATTACAATATCTTCATGGCATACAGAAGTAAAATAGGGAACAGTTAAATAATTTTTAGAATTTGAAATATAAAAATAATCCTTGACCTTAAAGTCATCTTTTTTACTCCTATTGTAGTAGTTATTATGATTAAATTTATAATACAAACCATCCTCCATATTATCCCTGTCAAAAAATTCTACAGCCTTTGTGGAGGGTAAATGTCCACCTTCACCCTTAAAAATCGCACAACTTTTGTATTCAACTTCATTACAAAGCATCTTAGATTGTGTTACCTCCTGAAGTCCATAGAAAAAAAGAAATGATGGGTTATCATTATCGTCAAACCCCCATAAAACCAGTCTTCTTAAAGGCTGAAAGTCTGCATTCCACCTTTTTTTGCCAATTTCTAATTTGGTGCTTTTATCTATAAAATCTGTGGTGCTTTTACCTTTATTGTTTTCATTACCTGACTTTAATTTTGATGAAAAAAGCTTGAAAAATTTAAACATAAAAACCCATCCTATTTCTTTAATAAGGTGATTTCAAAAAATAACTTTAGGAATTTATTTTTCTTAATTATATCATTATGAATAATTTATTCCTATATGAAATTTGTGAATTTAGGTATTTTATTATAACTTAGACACGGGTTTTCGACAGTTAACAATCTAATAAATATTATCAAGACCGCTTAACAGCGGCTTTTTTTGTGTCAAATTTTAAAAAAAGTTTGTTGTATGTGTTGTATTTTGTTGTATGTTGTGATACAATGAGTATATGAAATTATATTATGATAAGCGAGCAAAAGACCCCATTTACTATATCCAACAAGGGTTTAGAAATGGTAA
>Ga0207721_100061_pt1 | contig 128115 bp, 96 predicted proteins | sample TtaePargueraPR_3_FD_187756 | JGI IMG/M metagenome (GOLD analysis project Ga0207721, IMG submission 187756) | Aerobic enrichment media microbial communities from Bioluminiscent Bay, La Parguera, Puerto Rico - Tt and P2 (1) (SPAdes) | ecosystem: Environmental > Aquatic > Marine > Unclassified ... | reverse complement strand
CTAAATTACTTACTCGCGTTTTTTGGCTAAATGATTTACTAGAATCATTTATTTCGATTCGCAAGTTACTCAATTAATTAACGAGTTCCTTATCGTCTTACACTGTTTACTTTTCAAAGTCCATAATACTTTATTTCATTTCATCCACTCAATGTGAGCGACTTTTATATATTACCACGGTGTTTTTGCTTTGTCAACACTTTTTTACTAACAATTTTATACTAATTCATTTTTACCGTTTTCTTGCGCCGTCTTGCGTGACAGCTATACTAATATAGCACCTTTAGAAAACATAATCAAGCATACAAATGCTTTTTTATGTTCTTTATTGCAATTTATCAGCAAAATTCAACGAAATTCTCTCGTATAGATAAGTATAATAATTAATACTGCAATTTCAGTTTATTATATCTAAAGTGGGTTAGGTGGTTCCAAAAAATAACCTATGCCAGTTACCCAACTATTTATTTATCTTGCATTATTTTTACTCGTTCCTAAATCTCATAAATTGATTCAATACACTATAAAAAATTCTGATCATAATAAGCCCATTATAGAAGACAAAACTTCTATAATGGGCTTTAAACTAAAATTTAAAATATGTTTTTTGAAACACATTAGTAATTAAGGTAATTCCAAGAAAATAACTGTCAACTGCAGTTTCAAAAAATATAGATAAATACGGTTTGTGACCTAAATACTGTATGGGTTATTTTTTGAAAACACCTAATCTTTACTCTTCGCTTGATTCTTCATTTGATTGCTGGTTTTGTTCAACTACTTCTTCTGTATCTTCATTTTCATCTACATTTTCCGAAGAATCCTCATCCTCATTTATAATTCTTGCGATTCCCACTAAATGAACAGACTCATCCATCCTCATTAGTGTAACACCTTGAGTTGCTCTTCCTAAGATACTTATATCCTTGACATTTATTCGGATAACAGTACCATCAGAATTTATCATCATTATGTCATCTCTTTCATCAACAAGCTTCATACCTACTATCTTACCAGTTTTTTCTGTAACTCTGTAAGTTAGTATACCTTTTCCACCTCGCGTTTGAACCTTATACTCTTCAAGGCATGTCCTTTTGCCAAAACCTCTTTCAGTAACCACAAGCAAAGAGGTGTTTTCAATGAAAGATCCCATACCAATAACTACATCATCTTCAGCTAGTCTAATTCCTCTTACCCCCATGGAAACTCTTCCTAAAGGTCTTACATCGCACTCATTAAATCTTATGGACAATCCATTTTTTGTAACAAGCATTATGTCTTTTGTGCCATCAGTAAGCCTGACATCTATCAATTCGTCATTTTCCCTTAAAGTAACAGCAATTAGTCCACCTTTTCTTATTCTATCATATTCCATAAGGTCTGTTTTCTTTACAACACCATTTTTAGTCGCAAGAAGTAAATATAATCCTTCCTTATACTCTTTTATAGGAATTACAGTAGTTACTTTCTCCTCTGGATCTAACTGTAGCAAATTAACTATTGCAGTTCCTTTTGCCTGCCTTCCTGCTTCTGGTATTTCATAGGCTTTTAGTCTAAATACCCTTCCTTTAGTTGTAAAGAACAAAATATAATCATGGGTAGATGTTGTAAAAAGTTTTTCTACAAAATCTTCCTCTCTGGTACTAAGACCAATAATTCCCTTTCCACCTCTTCTTTGACTTTTATAAGTATCAGTTGGAAGTCTCTTGACATAACCAAAATGAGTAAGAGTAATAACACTATCCTCTTCATCAATTAAATCCTCATAGTCAAAATCAGTTTCATCAGGTATTATATTGGTTCTTCTTTCATCACCATACTTTTTCTTTATTTCAGCTAATTCTTCCTTTATAATGTTTAAAACCATAAATTCATTAGCTAAAACATCCTTATAATACTTTATTTTTGCAAGCAAGTCCTGGTATTCAGCTTCAAGCTTTTCTCTTTCTAAAGCTGTTAGTCTACCAAGTCTCATATCAACAATTGCCTGAGCCTGCTTATCACTAAAACTAAACCTTTGAATCAAACTTTCTTTTGCATTAGATTCGTTTTTAGAAGCTCTTATAATTTTTATAACCTCATCAAGATTATCAATTGCTATTTTTAAACCTTCTAAAATATGTGCCCTTGCTTCAGCTTTATCAAGCTCAAATTTTGTCCTTCTGATAATTACATCCTTTTGATGATCAACATAATAGTCTATTGCCTGTCTTAAATTTATAACATGTGGTTCAAATTTTTTATCTGGCGTTTGAACTAAAGCAAGCATATTAACACTGAAAGAATCCTGCATTTGTGTAAATTTCAAAAGTTGGTTCAACACTACATTAGCATTAGCGTCTTTCTTTAATTCAATAACTATACGCATTCCATTTCTATCTGATTCATCTCTTAAATCAGATATACTTTCTACTCTCTTTTCTTTGACAAGATCAGCAATTTTTTCTACCAACCTTGCTTTATTTACCTGATAGGGCAACTCAGTAACTACTATTCTCTGCTTATTTGAAGACATTTGTTCAATATTTGTTACTGCTCTCATTATTATTCTGCCTCTACCTGTTTTATAGGCAGATCTTATGCCTGATTTACCAACTATTGTACCGGAAGTTGGAAAATCAGGACCTTTTATTATTTTAATTAAATCATCAATCTCAGTTTGCGGTTCATCTATAACAGTAACTATTCCATCTATAACCTCGCATAAATTGTGTGGCGGAATATTTGTAGCCATTCCAACAGCAATTCCTGAAGAACCATTTACTAATAGATTTGGAAATCTAGAAGGAAGAACAACAGGTTCCATTTCGTGCTCGTCAAAGTTTGGCTTAAAATCAACTGTATCTTTATTAATGTCCCTGACCATTTCTAAAGAAATTTTAGCTAATCTTGCTTCAGTATACCTCATAGCTGCTGGCGGATCGCCATCTACTGATCCAAAATTTCCATGCCCATCAACCAATGGGTACCTCAAAGAAAAATCCTGTGCCATACGAACCATACTATCATATACAGCCGCATCTCCATGGGGATGATACTTACCTAAAACTTCCCCTACAGTAGTAGCACATTTTCTGTGCGCCTTATCAGGTGTAAAACCAAGTCCATACATACCATATAAAATTCTTCTATGTACCGGTTTCAAACCATCTCTGACGTCTGGTAATGCCCTATCAACTATAACACTCATAGCATAGTTTATAAACGAATTTTTCATTTCGGCTTCAATGTCAACAGGTATTATGCTCTTGTCCTTGACATCATTTATATCTGCCATTAGTTTACCTCTTTTCTACATGATTCTGTTAGTTTAAATTTTCTTTGCTTTTATGTTTACTTAAAATATTCTACAACTGTTATTTTATCATAAATAACCCTACCAGTATATTTTAATAAAGATTTAGTAAACTGTCCACTTTTTTCATGATTAAAAAATTGTCACAATCCTCTTTTTCCCTAATTATTGTATGTATACTTTTTTGAAATATCCTATGCTAAACCCTATTTTGGTATTCTAACAATAAATTCAACATAGCTTCCTCTATCAAATTGAGCTGCTTTCGCATCTACCCCTGATTTCTTCATTAACTCAATTGACTGCTTTATTGTATTTACAAAAATTCTAATATCTTTTATTGCTCTAGTACATCTTCTATTATTCTTCTTTTCATTTTCTTGCCTTGTAAATCTGTCTATAGCCCTTTCAACAAGATCTTCAGTCTTCTTGACGTTAAGTCCTTTTTCACAAACATTCTTTAATACTTTTAATTGGAGCTGCTCATCGTGTAATTTTAATAAAGCTCTTGCATGCCTCTCAGTAAGACTGTTGTCTGCAAGAATTTTTTTGACTAATGGAGGTAGTTTTAATAAACGAATTTTATTTGCTATTGTAGATTGACTTTTACCTATTTTAGCTGCAAGCTCTTCCTGTGTAAAGCCATGATCGCAAATTAAATTATTATAACCTTCCGCCTCTTCCATATAACTTAAATCTTCTCTTTGTAAATTTTCAATTAATGCCATTACAGCGGAATCATTGTCATTAATATCTATAACAATTGCAGGAATTTCAGTAAGTCCAGCCATAGTAGCAGCTCTAAACCTTCTCTCTCCAGCAACAAGTTCATACATATTTGAAGACAATTTTCTAACATTAATGGGCTGAATAACTCCATATTGTTTGATTGATTCACATAACTCTTCTAAAGATATTTTATTAAACTGCTTTCTTGGTTGATAGGGATTAGGTCTTATGTTGCCAATTCCAACATAGGTTATATTTTTTAAACCATCCTTCTTCTCAATTCTTGTCACCTGCATTCTACTTTCTAACATAGCGGACACCATCCTTTGTAATTTTAGTATTTATCCTTTGTTTAAAGGAGTTTCAAAAAAATACATATTCAATATTTTAAATATAAAGATCATTAAATAGAATTTTTTCTTAACTCCAATTAATCAGTTTTTTTAGGAATAACCTAAAAACAAAACCTTTTTACAAACATAAAGATCATAATTTGTTAAATCAAAGTTTAATTACCATACTTTGATATCTGATTATAGGATAGTATTCGCAAACCTTTTTTAAATTCCTTTTTTTTATGCAAAGAATCGTTCGTCTATATATGCTATATTACTGCCTTTTAAGGACTAAATCAGCGGCGCTTTTGATGGTTTACCTGCTTTTCTCGGATATTTTGTCGGAGTGTGTCGAAACTTTCTTATAATAATTATATTTCTTTTACCATTATTAAAAGGTAAATTGAATTCTTTTACCTCTTCAATCTTTCCACCCATTATATCTAATGCTTTTTTTGAATCTTTTAATTCATCTGTGCTGCTTCCCTTCATAGCAATAAAACAACCTCCCAATTTAACAAAAGGAAGACAATACTCAACTAGCACAGGTAAACTCGCAACAGCTCTTGCTGTACATATGTCAAACTTTTCTCTAAATTCAGGTAAAACTCCTTTTTCCTCTGCTCTTGCGTGTAATGCTTTTATGCCACTTAAGTTATTTTCTTTTATTACTTCATTTAAAAACTTAACTCTCTTATCTAGAGAATCCAATAAAATAACATCTATACTTTCCCGGGCAATTTTTATAGGAAGGCCCGGAAATCCTGCACCAGTTCCCACATCTATCAATCTCATAGCATCATCTTTTATAATCGGAAGAATACTTAATGAGTCTATAAAATGCTTTACAATAACATCCTTATCTTCTTCTATAGCTGTAAGGTTTATTCTTTCATTCCATTTATTAAGTATATTTTTATAATTAAATAATTTTTCTATTTGTTCTTCCTTCAAAGTTATATTAAATTCATTTGCTCCATTTATAAGGATTTTTTTCAATTCACTATCCACAATTAAATTCTCCAATCTATATTTTATCCACAATATAAGGTAGGGGTGTATTTAATTGTGGACCATATTATTCCAATAACTAAAGCTCCGAGGCTAAGAGAATGTATAACTCGCTACGGGTCGAATCAAAACTCGCTACGCGTAGAACAGTGATTCGACTAATCCTTCGCTTCGTTAACATTCTCTAAGCCTCTACGCAGATGTCATTTCCATAATATGTCTCACAATTAAAATATGCACCCATAAGGTAGTTTCAAAAAATACATCTTAAATATTTCGCTTACAAAGCCTCAAAAAACTCATTGCTTCCTCCTGTGCTGCTCAAGATAAATAAGTAAGACTGATATATCAGCCGGAGATACACCAGATATCCTCGATGCTTGTCCAACTGACTCAGGTTTTATTTTGTCCAGCTTTTGCCTTGCTTCAATTCTCAGTCCTTGAATAGATGAATACTCTATATCCTTACTTAGTTTTCTTTTTTCAAGCTTTTTGAACTGCTCAACTTGTTGCATTTGCCTTTTAATATATCCATCATATTTAATTGTAATTTCTACCTGTTCTCTAACTTGAAAACTAAGTTCAGGTCGCTCTTCGTCTATCTCTTTAAGAGAAACGTAGTCTATTTCCGGTCTTTTCAACAAATCACTAAGCTTCATTCCACCCTTAATAGCAGCACTATTCTTACTTTGTAAAAAGGCATTTACTTTTTCATTTGGAGGAACATGTGTATTATTTAGTCTTTTTATTTCCTCTTCAATTTCACTTTTCTTCTTCTCAAACTTTTTGTATCTTTCCTCACTAATAAGTCCCACACGATGGCCTATTGGAGTCAATCTGATGTCAGCATTATCCTGCCTCAACAAAAGCCTATATTCAGATCTTGATGTCATCATCCTATACGGCTCATTTGTCCCCTTTGTAACCAAATCATCTATTAATACACCTATATATGCCTCAGATCTATCCAATATTATAGGCTCGTCTCCTTTAATTTTCAGAGCTGCATTTATACCAGCTATAATTCCTTGGCCAGCTGCTTCCTCATATCCTGAGCTCCCATTTATCTGCCCTGCTGAAAATAAACCATCTATATTTTTAAATTCCAAAGAAAGATTTAGCTGGGTAGAATTAATTCCATCATATTCAATTGCATAAGCACTTCTCATTACCGACACTTCCTCAAGTCCAGGAAGTGTCTTCATCATTTGTATCTGAACATCTTCCGGAAGACTCGATGACATCCCCTGTAGATACATCTCCTGAGTATTGAGTCCCATAGGTTCTACAAAAACCTGGTGAGACTCCTTGTCTGCAAATCTTACCACCTTATCTTCTATTGATGGACAATAACGTGGTCCAACACCTTCAATAACTCCACCAAAAAGGGGAGATCTGTGAATATTTTCCTTTATTACTTCATGGGTTTTACTATTTGTATATGTTAGATAACACGAGACCTGTTCCCTTTTTATTTCCTCACTCTCAAATGAAAATGGAACTATTGTTTCATCTCCTGGCTGCTCTTCCATCTTTGAAAAATCAATACTTCTTCTATTTAATCTTGCAGGAGTTCCGGTTTTAAATCTCATAAGCTCAATTCCCATTTCGTTGAGGCTGTCAGAAAGTCTGTCTGCAGGAAAAAGGCCATCAGGACCACCACTATAACTAACATCCCCTATAATAATTTTTGCTTTAAGAAATGTTCCTGTAGTAAGTATAGCAGTCTTACACTTGTATATAGTTCCTGTATGAGTGCGAAGTCCTGTTATCTTATATTTGCCATCCTTTTCCTCTCTCATTATTTCAATTATCTCACCCTGCTTAACATCAAGGTTTTCCTGAAGCTCAAGTATATTTTTCATCTCTATTTGATAATTTCTTCTGTCAATCTGTGCTCTAAGTGAATATACAGCAGGACCTTTAGCTTTATTTAAAATCTTTGATTGTATAAAAGTCTTATCTGCAACTTTCCCCATTTCACCACCAAGAGCATCAATTTCTCTAACAAGGTGACCTTTAGCTGTCCCTCCTATATTCGGATTACACGGCATATTTGCAATGCTATCTAAATTTATTCCAAAAAGAGCTGTTTTCACACCAAGTCTAGCTGCAGCAAGTGCAGCCTCACATCCGGCATGTCCTGCTCCAACAACTATTACATCATATTCTCCCGCTACAAAATCCATAATGTTCCTCTCACTTTCCTAGACAAAATCTACTGAAAATTTCATTCATAACATCTTCACTAACAGATTCCCCTGTTACCTCACCTAAATACTGTGCACAATCAACTATATCAACCGTTATCATATCTAAAGGCATTCCTCTTTCATGGGCATCTATTGCATAATCAATACTTTCTATCGCCTTATCAATTAAATTTTTATGCCTTATATTTGTTATCAAAATCTCGCTGTTTAAACTTACTTCACCCTTAATAAACATATCAACTACAGCATTTGAAAGCTCTGTAATACCTATTTCATCTTTTAATGACATTCTTATTACTTTATTATCTTGTATCTTGCTTTCAATTTCTACTAATCTATCTTCATCCACAAGATCTATTTTATTTAATATTATGATAGCTTTTTTATCCTTAATAGAATTTATAATTCTAAGATCATTTTCGTCCATTCCCTGTTGGCCATCCAGCATCATTATTATTAAATCCGCTGATTCCACTTCTCTATGAGTTTTTTCAACTCCTATTTTTTCAACCACATCTTCAGTTTCTCTAATTCCTGCTGTATCTATAATTCTAACGGGAACACCGTTTAAATTTATATACTCTTCAATAATATCCCTAGTTGTTCCTGGTATATCAGTCACTATGGCCCTACTCTTTCCAGTAAGCTCATTTAATAGAGAAGACTTTCCCACATTAGGTCTTCCAACAATTACAGCATTTATTCCTTCTCTGATTATCCTTCCTTTTTCAAAATTCTTAATAATGCTTTTCAATTTTTCTTTTATATCCTTTATTTCAGAATATATTTTCTGTCCGGTTATCTCCTCTATGTCGTGCTCTGGATAATCAACAGTAACCTCAATATGAGCTAAAAGTTCAATAAGCCGGCTTCTTGCATCTTTAAGCTTTAATGACAATTTCCCTTCAAGCTGGTCTATAGCTGCTTTTGAACTTTCGTAAGTCTTTGCATTTATAAGGTCAATAACAGCTTCAGCCTGAGATAAATCCAACCTTCCATTTAAAAACGCACGTTTTGTAAATTCTCCAGGCTCTGCAAGCCTTGCACCTTTTTTCAAAATAAGCTCAAGTATCTTTTTTAAAATTACAGTTCCTCCATGACAGTTTATCTCAACAACATCTTCCCTAGTAAAAGTATTGGGTTTTCTCATTTTAGAAATAAGAACTTCATCTAATATTTCATCTGTATCAGAACTTTTTATCCTACCATAATTTATTGTATGGGTTTTTATTTCATCAAACCTTTTTCTACCTTCAAATATTTCATTAGCTATAAAAAAAGCACTTTTTCCACTAATTCTAATTATACCAATTCCACCATTTCCATGTGGTGTAGAAATAGCAGCAATTGTATCTTGATTATGCAACATATCAATCCTCCATTTTTTCTTTCAATTAGGTAAGGTTTTTTAATAAAACTTTATTTGCATTTTTTGTGTGTCAAAATAATGTCTTGTATAAAGTTTTTTAACTCACCCTATTTGAAAGAAGTGAAAAATGGCCCAAGAAATATTCTCCTGAACCACATAAAAAGCTAACAATAAAGTTTTTTTATAATAAATCTTATTTAAGTGTAATTATTACCTTTCTGTTTGGTTCTTCACCAACACTATAGGTCTCAACATACTTGTGATTCTGAAGAGAAGAATGTATAATTCTTCTTTCATAAGGATTCATTGGTTCTAAAGTAATATTTTTTTTAAATTTTACCACTCTGTCTGCTAACCTACTTGCAAGTTTAACCAATGTTTCTTCTCTTTTCTGCCTATAATTTTCAATATCTATAACTACTCTTTTGTATTCTTCCTTACTCTTATTCACAACTAAACTTGTCAAATACTGAAGAGAATCTAAAGTTTCCCCTCTTCTTCCTATTACAATACCAATGTCATCACCTTTAACGTCGAGGAGTATGGAATCCTCAGTTTCTTCGGCAATTATTTCTGCATCAACATTCATTTTTTCCAAAACACTTTGCAAAAATTCCTTTGCTTTATCCGAATTCGATTCTTTAAGGGTAACTTTTACTCTGGCCACTTTATTACCTATTAGTCCAAAAATCCCTTTAGTTCCCTCTTCGATAACTTCTATATCAACATTTTCTCTATCACACTGTAACTCTTCAATAGCCGAATCGATAGCTTCTTGTACAGTTTTGCCTGTTTTCTCAACGAAGTTTACCATTTATTTTTCCTCAACCTCCTTTTTGTTTATAACAACATTATTTACATATAACTGTTGGAAAATCTGAAATATATTACCCACTAAAAAATACAACGCTATTCCCAAAGGAAACTTAAAAGCAAAGAATAAAGTCATAACCGGTGCTATATACATCATGTTTTTTTGCATAGCCATTGCCGAATCTTGTGAACCACTACTATTTTTATTATTACCATTTCTTTTCATCGTTGACATCATCATAAGTTTACTTGACAAAATCGCAGTTACAAATGAAAATAATGGAATCATCAACATTGGAAGATAAGTCATCATTTCATCTCCAAATAATTGGTTTGGTACCCATGTAGGTATTTTTCCTAAATCTAAACCTAAAAAATCCATATTCAAACCTATTGTTGGATCCTTATTAATTGCTTCAAGTTGGTTATAAAATCCTTTTCCAACGCCAGTCTTTTCAATTATCTGTGTTACCTTTTCTGAACTAAAATTCAACATATATGTAAGAGGTTTTCCTATTACGTATATGAGAGAAAAAAGTATAGGCAACTGCAAAAAAGTAGGCAAGCAACCACTTGCAGGATTGTACTTGTTCTCAGTATAAACCTTCATCATCTCTTCATTTAGTTTTTCTTTATCATTTTTGTATTTTCTCTGTACCTCCTGAATAAGAGGTTGTAATTCCTGCATTTTGGCAGAGGACTTTAATTGCTTTACTGTAAGAGGAAGCAATAGTAATTTAACAAAAATAGTAAAAATAATTATAGCAAATCCATAATTTTCAAATGACAAATTTTCATAAATAAAATTCAATATTATTCCTAAAAATTTAGGTATGAAGCTAAACATTGTCTCAATTTCCCCTTTTGCTTATTTAACCGGATCATATCCCCCTGGATGAAACGGGTGACATTTCATTATTCTCTTTATAGACTTAAAACTTCCCTTTATAATACCATATTTTGTTATTGCATCAATTGCGTATTGTGAACATGTAGGATAAAATCTGCAGCTTGATATAATTTTAGCAGGAGATATAAACTTTTGATAAAACTTAATTATAATTATTGCCACTTTAGCAACCAATTTAATTATCCTCCTTAAATATTTCAAGCTTTTTTAGTAAATATTTCATCTCTTTTTTTATTTTTAAGAAATTAGGCAGTTCATCACATTTTCTTGCTACAAAAACCAAATCAAACCCTTCATTTAATTGAGTCTCATAGGATCTATAGCTTTCCTTTATAAGTCTTCTCATCCTATTTCTTTTCACACTGTTTCCAAACTTTTTACTTGCAGTTATACCTAATCTATTCACTTTATTTTTATTTTTCAATGCATATAATACAAGGTACTTTCCAACAAAAAATTTTCCTCGCTTATACAGTCTAAGAAAATCTCTGTTTTTCTTTATAGGAAAAGTAAATATCATTATGTGAAGCTGTCCTTCCGGTTATTATATTTTATACACCAATAAGCCATTTCTAAAAATTACTATTTAATCTTCACCTTATAGTGCCCACAAAACCAGCTTCTAATCTTTAAACTAGAAGGACACTATTTTAACAACTCAAAAAATTAAATCAAACTTTTAGAAATGGCAATTGATTAATTGTCTTGATTACCTAAAACATCATTTTAAACAAAAAGACCACAAATATGCGGTCTTACGCTGAAAGAACTTTTCTTCCTTTCAATCTGCGCCTTTTCAATACTTTTCTTCCATTAGAAGTCTTCATTCTCTTCCTAAAACCATGTTCTTTTTTTCTTTGTCTATTTTTAGGTTGATACGTTCTTAACAAATTAAACACCCCCATTCCTTTTACCATTATATGCTTAAACACTTATAGTCCAAAGCTTTTATAATAAATATTGCACAAGCTATTTATTAGATCTTATGAAGTAGGCTCAACGAAAAACTCTATTCCTATTATAGCTACCTATCATATCATTATTAAATAAATAACGTATCAATTATATATTAAATGCATATTTGATGTCAAGGAACTATTTCTGTGAGGTGTATATTTTAATCGTGCGCCATATTATGAAAATAACATCTGCGTAGAGGCTTAGAGAATGTTAACGAAGCGAAGGATTAGTCGAATCACTGTTCTACGCGTAGCGAGTTTTACATTCTCTTAGCCTCGGAGCTTTATTTATTGGAATAATATGGTCCACGATGATTAAATACACCTTTTTGTGGATAATTCTAAAATTTCATAGTTTTTTTGTGGATATCTTTAATTTTTTCTGTTGAATATTCATCAAAATTCTGATAATATAGTTAGTGCCTGTTGATAACCTATGACTTATCAACAGATAAATGTTGATAACCTATGGATTATTAACATTTTTGTGTTAATATCCTGTGTGTAATTAAACACTTAATTTTACTACTAAATGTTAATAATTTACCACATATTATAATACTTTTTTTAATTTTTATACAATAATCTATCATTTTATGCTTAATCACTTTCAGTTTTGTCAATGATTAGCATAGGAGTTAAATTGTTCGCAGTTTATTCATACTTAATAAAAAAAAACACGAGACACAAAAAGTCTTTCATTTTTTGCTTCTTTCGCTCAGTTAAAAAGAAGTAAAGAAATGTTAAAAAATCAGATTGATTTTTTTGCTTTTATTTTTTAATTAAAAACCTAGATTTATATTAACTATTTTTTATTGATTATTTACATATATTTGGAGGAATTTTATGAGTACTCAGATAACAGAAATATGGCACAAAACTTTGGGTTTATTACAAAATGAATTGACCGAAATTAGTTTTAATACATGGATTAAAACTATAGAACCTCTTTCATTACAAAATAATACTATAAATTTGTCTGTACCTGCGGAATTTAATAAAGGGATTTTGGAATCAAGATATCAAGATCTTATTAAAAATGCTATCAGGCAAGCTACATATAGAGAATATTCTATAAAATTTGTAATACCTTCTCAAGAAAATATCGAAAAGTATACTGATCAAAATGACTCAAATAGTAATGAAGATACTTTAGTTTCGGTACTCAATCCCAAATATACTTTTGATACATTTGTTATTGGCAACAGTAATCGTTTTGCACATGCTGCAGCATTGGCAGTTGCAGAAGCACCGGCTAAAGCGTATAATCCTTTATTTATATATGGAGGAGTTGGGCTTGGCAAAACACATCTAATGCACGCTATAGGTCATTTTATATTGCAACAAAATTCTTCACTCAAAGTTTTATATGTATCCTCAGAGAAGTTCACAAATGAACTTATTAACGCTATTAAGGACGATAGAAATGAGGAATTTAGATCTAAATATAGAAATATTGACATACTTCTAATAGATGATATTCAATTTATTGCTGGCAAAGAGAGAACTCAGGAAGAATTCTTCCATACATTCAATGCACTATATGAAGCCAACAAACAAATTATATTATCTAGTGATAAATCTCCCAAAGAAATTGTTACGTTAGAAGAACGTTTAAGATCAAGGTTCGAGTGGGGACTTATAGCAGATATGCAAGCACCAGACATTGAAACAAGAATAGCAATACTAAGAAAAAAAGCTCAATTAGAAAATCTCGATGTGCCTAATGAAATAATGGCATTCATTGCTGAAAAAATTGCCTCAAATATAAGAGAGCTAGAAGGTGCACTAAATAGAGTTATCGCTTATTCGTCCCTAACAGAAAATGAAATAACGGTAGATCTTGCCACTGAAGCACTCAAAGACATACTTTCAACAAATAAAGTTAGAGCTATAAATTGTAATACAATACAAGATGCCGTTGCAAGATATTTCGATATAAGGACAGACGATTTTAAGTCTAAAAAAAGATCAAGAGATATAGCATATCCAAGACAAATTGCAATGTTTCTTTGCAGAGAATTAACGGATATGTCTTTACCAAAAATAGGACAAGCATTTGGTGGAAGAGATCATACTACTGTTATTCATGCATGCGATAAAATTATAGATGAGTTTAAAACTAACTCAGAAACTAAAAGAGTTATTAATGAATTAAAAAAGAATCTAACCAACAATTAAGAAGGTTTCAAAAAAGATACTATAGAGTATTAAGGTTACGAAATCCTTCAATCTAGATATTTTGAAACTGTAGTTAACGAGTTATTTTTTTAAATCATACAAAACCATATAAAAAAGAAACTTTACACCTAAATATAAAAGTCAAAAAGATATAACGTGTAATAAACTTTTTGACTTTTATTTAAAAATTAAAAACTATAAAGGAGTTTCACAAAATAAACTATACAATATTGAAGTCACAACTCACTTAAAACCAAGTTTTTTAAAACTCCAGTTGATAAGTTATTTTTTTGATTTTGACCAAAAGCATAATCAATTAGCAATTGTTAATAAATTTTAAAATCAATATTTTTATTAACAAGACTTTTCAAAAAGTATTAACTTTATCAACAGAAAATGTTGATATGGGGAAAAGTTCCTGTGATTAATTTGTGTATAACTAAATAATTATATTTTCATTTAAAACTGTTGATTATTTGATACAAGTTATCTACAATTTAATAACAACCTCAAAATCTTGTTACTTATAGTTTGAGTAAAGTTATACACAGAATCAACAACACTTATTATTATTATTACTAATTTTTATTATATATTAATTAAAGTAAACCGGGAGGAAAAGAGAAATGAAAGTGATCTGTTCAAAGGAACATTTAATAGAAGGTATAAACATAGTCCAAAAAGCAGTATCTACTAAATCAACACTTCCTGTACTAGAAGGAATTTTACTTGAAGCAACTGAACAGTTCAAACTAACAGGAAATGATTTAGAAATAGGTATAGAATGCTATGTAACTGCTGATATTAAAGACCAAGGAAATATAGTACTTAATTCAAAAATGTTTGGAGATATAGTCAGAAGATTACCTGATAGTGAAGTTCTTATAGAAGTTCTTCCTAATAGTTCTGTTATAATAGAATGTGAGAATTCTCATTTTGAATTAAAAGGTATGTCAGCTGATGCTTATCCTGCACTTCCTTCAATAAAAAAGGAAAATGCATTTATTTTGAAACAAAAAACAATAAGAGATATGATAAAACAAACGTTATTTGCTGTTAGTGTTGATGAAAACAGACCTATTCTTATGGGATCGCTTTTAGAATGTAAAGAAAACAACGTAACAATCGTTTCAATAGATGGTTTTAGGTTAGCACTAAGAAAAAGCACTATTTCCGATGAGAGTAAAAACTTTAGTGTTGTAATACCAGGAAAAACTCTTAGTGAGATAGTAAAAATTCTCCAACCAATAGACGATAATATATCTATTTTCAGTACACAAAATCAGATTCTATTTGATTTAGGTAATTGTAAAGTTGTATCAAGATTATTAGAAGGAGAATATCTAAATTACAATAGTATTATTCCTAAAGATTTTGAAACAAAGGTTAGAGTAAACACAAAAGAAATTTTATCAAGTTTAGAAAGAGCTTCTCTTATAACAGCTGAAGAAAAAAAATACCCTGTTAAATTTAACGTAACAGATGAAAAAATCATAATTTCGTCTAATACTGAAATAGGGGCTGTAAGAGAAGAGGTCAGAGTAGATATCACAGGAAACAAGCTAGACATAGGTTTTAATCCAAAATATTTTATAGAATCATTAAAGGTTATTGAAGACGAAGAAATTGATATTTACTTTACATCTAGTATTGGACCATGTACAATAAGACCAATTGAAAAAAATGATTATGCTTATATGATTTTACCTGTAAGAATAAAAAATGAGTAAGGAAAATATTTATTATGAATACTATATCAATTAAAACAGAATACATCAAACTAGACCAATTTTTAAAGTGGGCTGACTTAGTACCTACAGGAACTGAAGCAAAAATATTGATAAATAATGGTCTAGTCAAAGTTAACGGGATAACAGAGACTAGAAGAGGAAAAAAATTAAAAAAAGAGGATACAATTGAAGTTGATGGAAATATATTTATTATCAAATGATATCTGGAGGTATCATTTTGTATATTGAAAGTTTAACACTTAAGGGTTTTAGAAATTATAAGGAAACTAGTATAGAATTTTCAAAAAACTATAATATTATTTTCGGAAAAAATGCCCAAGGAAAAACAAACATTATTGAGGCAATTTTTTTGTGTGCTTCAGGAAGATCACACAGAACATCTAAAGACAGTGAATTATTGAATATAAACAGTAATAGTTATTACATTAAGTTAAATTCTGTTAAAGAAGAACAAAATTTAGATATTGAAATAAGAAATGATATAAATAAAAAGAGACTTATAAAACTAAATGAGATTCCTTTAAAAAAAATTGGTAATCTTATGGGAAACCTGCTTGCAGTGATATTTTCTCCTGAAGATTTATCTATTATAAATGAAGGACCTGCACAGAGACGTAGATTTATTGATATAACTCTAAGTCAAATAAAACCTGCTTATTTTTATGATTTACAGCAGTATAATAGGGTTTTAAAACAAAAAAATTCTCTATTAAAGGAAATACAAAGTAATAGAAGTTTGATAGATACTCTAGATATATGGAACCAGAAAATTTCAGAACTCGCTGCAAGAATAATGAAAACAAGAAATGATTTTATAATTAGATTAAAAAAAACAGCAAAAATAAATCATAATATTTTATCTGAGAGCAATGAAGATATGCGAATAACATATAATTCATCACTAAATTTAGAAGATTTCAATGATATAAATAGTATAGAAGAAAAAATGATAGATGAATTAGAAAGAATCAAAAATATTGAAATAAGAAGAGGAACTTCTTTGAAAGGCCCTCATAGAGATGATTATAAAATGTACATAAATGATATGGATGTTAAAACTTTTGGATCTCAAGGTCAAAAGAGAACTGTTATTCTATCAATAAAGCTTTCTGAAGTGCAGTTAATTAGAGAAGAAACAGGAGAAAATCCTGTTCTCTTATTAGATGATGTTATGTCAGAATTAGATTGTAGAAGAAGGGAAATCCTATTTGATAGTATTAAAAATATTCAAACATTTATAACATGTACAGAAAAAGATATATTTGAAAAAAAAGAACTTGAAAATATACTTTTTGTTAATGTTAAAAATGGTAATACTACATATTAGGGGTTTCACTAAAAAAGAAATTAAACAATTTTTAAGTTACAAATCCTATCATAGATAATTTGATAGGATAAGAATTAATAATTTAAAAGTTTGCCCTAAGAGATCTACGTTTAATTTATAAAAAACGATATTTGTAAAGTTTTTTTAGTATCAAATTAAGTTTATAGATATATATAACAAAAAATTTGCAGTTTGATTACAATTGGGATAAAATATATAATGATAAAATTTTAACTTATATTAAGTTGATTTCATAAAAATAACTGATCAACTTGCTGTTTCAAAAAATTTAGATTAAAAGATTTAAAACCTAAATAATGTATAGATTTTTTGAAAAAACTTAAAGCATTTTAAAATATATTAAGTTATTAAAATAGGAGGAATATATGTTTTTGCATATTGGTGGAGATTTTGTAGTGCCAATTAAAAATGTTATTGCTATAATGGATCTTGAATCTACTTCTTTGTCAAAAGATACACGTGATTTTTTGTCTGTTGCTGAGGAAGAGGGGTTTATTGAAAGTATTTCAGAAGATATTCCAAAATCATTTATTATTACTGAAATAGATAAAAAAAGTAAAATATATCTTTCTCCAATATCTTCTGTAACTTTACAAAAAAGAGCAGGATTTATTAGCGGTATAAAAAATTACAAGTAATGTATATAAAGATTAATAATTTACTAGATTTAAATTTTTTACTTTTATAAAAAAATAGGTTATATAATTGCTATGAAATTTGTTTTTAAACAGGAGGATAAAATGTCCGAAATAGAAAATTTAAGAAATTCATATAATGAAGATAATATACAAGTGCTAGAAGGTCTTGAGGCTGTGAGAAAAAGACCAGGAATGTATATTGGAAGTACTTCATCTAGAGGTTTACATCATTTGGTTTATGAAATAATGGATAATAGTATAGATGAAGCTCTAGCTGGTTATTGTACTGAAATAGAAATAGTTATTAACCCTGATAATTCTATAACAAATATAGATAATGGAAGAGGAATACCAGTTGGTCCACATCCAAAAATGGGAATTCCAACTGTAGAAGTTGTTCATACAATACTCCATGCAGGAGGAAAGTTTGGAGGAGAAGGTTATTCTGTATCAGGAGGGTTACATGGTGTAGGTGCATCTGTTGTTAATGCTTTATCAGAGTATTTAGAAGTTGAAGTATATAGAGATGGTAATATATATAAACAGAGATATGAAAGGGGAGATGTTGTTAGTTCATTAGAAATCATAGGTTCAACAGATAAAACTGGAACAAAAACAACATTTAAACCTGATTCACAAATTTTTGAAGAGGTTGAGTTTAACTTTGAAATACTTTTAAATAGGTTTAAAGAACTTGCTTTCTTAAATAGAGGTCTAATGATAAGATTAGTAGATAAGAGGCCAGAAGAACCTATAGTTAGGGAGCTTCACTATGAAGGTGGAATAGTTTCCTTTGTAGAATATATGAGTAAAAATAAAGATTCAATTCATAAGCCTCCTATATATATTGAAAATATTAAGGACGGTAATTATGTTGAAATAGCAATGCAATACAACAGTACATATATAGAAAATATTCATAGTTTTGCAAATAATATAGCTACAACAGAAGGTGGAACCCACCTAACAGGTTTTAAAGCAGCTATAACAAAAGTATTAAATGATTATGGAAGAAAGCATAATTTTCTAAAAGAAAATGACAAAAATCTATTAGGTGAGGATATAAGAGAAGGTTTAACTGCTGTAATAAGTGTCAAATTAAGAGAACCTCAATTTGAAGGACAAACTAAAACAAAACTTGGTAATTCAGAAATAAGAGGACTTGTGGAGAATACTCTCTCTGAAAAACTATCTAGTTTTTTAGAAGAAAATCCTCCGATTGCAAAAATTGTAATGGAAAAATGTCTTACAGCAGCAAGAGCAAGAGAAGCAGCAAAAAAAGCACGTGAATTAACAAGGAGAAAAACTGCTCTTGAAACAACAACTTTACCTGGTAAATTGGCTGACTGTTCAGAAAAAGATCCTTCATTATGCGAAATCTATATAGTTGAGGGAGATTCAGCAGGAGGTTCGGCAAAGCAGGGAAGAGATAGGAAGTTTCAAGCTATTCTAGCTTTGTGGGGTAAAATGCTTAATGTTGAAAAATCAAGAATCGATAAGGTTTACAGTAATGAAAAATTACTACCTGTTATAACAGCACTTGGTGCTGGTATTGGTGAAGATTTCGATGTAGAAAAATTAAGATACCATAAAATAATTATAATGGCTGATGCTGATGTTGATGGACAGCATATAAGAACTTTATTGTTGACATTTATGTTTAGGTATATGAAACCATTGGTAGAAGGTGGTTATGTTTATATTGCTCAGCCACCACTATATAAAGTATCAAAAGGGAAAGAAGAAGAATATGCTTATACAGAAAGAGACTTAGATATTTGCATGAAAGAAAAGGGTTGGGTAAGAGGAGAATGTAGCATACAAAGATATAAAGGTCTTGGTGAAATGAATCCTGATCAATTATGGGAAACAACAATGAATCCTGAGACAAGAAAGATGGTAAGAGTAGAATTAAATGATGCTATAGCAGCAGATGAGATATTTACAACTTTAATGGGGGAAAAAGTTGAACCAAGAAAAGAATTTATACAACAAAATGCAAAACAAGTAACAAATCTTGATATATAGACATCGAAATATTTAAAACCCCATAAAAATGGGGTTTTTTAAATTTGAAGGATATTTCTATCGATTATGATTTTAATCTTTTTAAGTTAAGAGTATCACTCCAATAATGAAGTTATAAATATTCGATAATATAAAATGCTTTTTTAAATATATTTTTTTATTTAAAGAAATATATTTAAATGTTCCACGTGAAACATTTTCCTATAAACTGTTTTAAAATTGTACGTTATACTTACAAATCGCATATAATTAGTTGTTTTGAAAGTTATTTTGATGGTGTTAAAAAAAATCATCTAGGGTTTATTTAATCATCGTGATAAATATTATTCCAATAACTAAAGCTCCTAGGCTAAGAGAATGTATAACTCGCTACGGGTCGAATCAAAACTCGCTACGCTCAAACAGTGATTCGACTATTCCTTCGCTTTGTTAACATTCTCTAAGCCTCTACGCAGATGTTATTTCCATAATATTTATCACAATTAAAATATGCACCCAATCATCTAAATAAAGTTTGTTATAAGAATTAATTGTGTTATAATTATATAATAGTTTTTGTATTTGTGATATATTCTTTTGAAATCTTAGATATTAATGTTTTAAAAGAAAATTATAAAATGTATTACATATAATTATATAATATATAAAAAACTTTAATATGGAGAAATTTGAAAAATAATTGAACAATTTTAGTTAATAAATTTATTAATTGATGTATGATTTGACTTACATAGTTTTCGCTTTTTTGAAATCTCACAGCATAAGTTTTTTGAAATGTTATTTAAATAGAATTTTTATTAATAACAAAATAAAGTCAGATACTATTTTAAATTAAATAACTTGATAGTTTTAGTAATAGACTAAAAATTATTGGCAAATTATAAAAGATTAAAACTAATGATAACTAAGGAGTGGGTTTGATGGCAAAAGTAATTGCAGTAGCTAATCAAAAGGGTGGAGTTGGTAAGACTACTACTGCAGTAAATCTAAGTTCATGTTTAGGATATAAAGGTAAAAAAGTTCTCATAATTGATGTAGATCCACAAGGTAATACAACAAGCGGCTTAGGAGTTGATAAAAAAAAGATTGGAAAATCAGCATATGATGTATTGATAAATGATATTGAAATTGAAGAAACTTTGGTTCAAACTCCAATAGAAAATCTTATGTTATGTCCTTCAAATATTCAATTAGCAGGTGCTGAAGTTGAACTTGTATCAACCATATCTCGTGAAACTAGATTAAAAAACTCACTCAATAGTATAAAAGATAATTATGATTTTATTTTGATAGATTGTCCTCCTTCTTTAGGACTTCTTACTTTAAACTCTCTTACAGCATCAAATACAATACTTGTTCCTATTCAGTGTGAGTATTATGCTTTAGAGGGCTTGAGTCAACTTATGGAAACAGTGAAACTTGTTCAAAAACACTTAAATAAGGGATTAGATGTTGAAGGAGTAGTATTGACAATGTTTGATGCTAGAACTAATTTGTCAATTCAAGTAGTTGAAGAAGTAAAAAAATATTTTAGAAATAAAGTTTATCGTACAGTAATACCAAGAAATGTTAGGTTAAGTGAAGCACCTAGCTATGGTCTACCTATAATATTATATGACCCAAAATCAAAGGGCGCAGAGTGTTATCTTGATTTAGCGGACGAGGTTATAGAATATTCTGAGGAGGAAAGTTTGTATGAATAGGAAGGGACTTGGAAAAGGTTTAGGTGCACTTATTTCTACTGCAAATGAGGAAAATCAGTCTGATGGAGTTATAGAATTAAAAATAAATGAAATAGAACCAAATATCGGACAGCCTAGAAAAAATTTTGATGATAAAAAATTAACGCAATTAGCTGATTCAATAAAAGAGCACGGCATTGTGCAGCCTATTATTGTTAGAAGAGAGGAAAATATTTATAAAATAGTTGCAGGGGAGAGAAGATGGAGAGCAGCAAGAATGGCTGGGTTAACAAATGTACCTGTAATTATAAAAGATGTTTCTAATAGGCAAGTTATGGAAATGGCCTTAATTGAAAATATACAGAGAGAAGATTTAAATCCGATTGAAGAAGCAGAGGCTTATGAAAAATTATTAAATGAGTATAATATGACTCAAGATGAGTTATCAAAATCAATTGGAAAAAACAGATCGACAATTGCTAATATAATAAGATTATTATGCCTTTGTGATAAAGTTAAAAATTTACTAATTAGTGGAGAAATAAGTAGTGGACATGCTAGGGCTCTGCTTTCAATAGATGACAAAGAATTACAAGAAAGAGTTAGTAAGGAGGTTGTTGAAAAAAGACTCTCTGTAAGAGAAACTGAAACGTTGGTAAAAAGATTACAGTCAAATGTGAAAGAAAATAAAAAAACAAACAATGAGGATGAAAATCTCATAAAAATAGAAGATGAGTTAAAAAAGATTCTTGGAACAAAAGTTAAGCTAACTACTAATAATAAAAAGGGTAAAATAATGATAGAGTATTATTCAAATGATGAGTTAGATAGAATATTACAAATATTTAAAAATGTAGAAAATAATGGAACTTTATAGAATGAGATTAGAGAGGTTTATTTAGGTATAGTAATATATTTATATTGCTTTTAGTTTAAATAGGTAATATCGAAATATAGGCTAGAATATGTGTGGCTAAAAAAATTAAAAAGAAATTTAGCTAAGTATACTTAAATTATAGATTAAAGTAAAATATAATGATTTATAAATGTTAAATTCTTAAAAGAATTTGTAATTGGTAAAATAAACATATGTAGAAAAATATGAATATTTTTAAAAGACAAAAAAATTGAAACAAAAAAATTATTTATAAGATAAAAATAATTTTTTTATAATTAATTTACATATGTTATAAAATGGAAGTAAATTTAATTGTATATATTTTTATCATAAAAAGTAAATAGATAATATAATTAGAATAAAGAGATCTATTTGCTGGTGTTGTAATATAATATTTAATATATAGTATATTTTTTTATGTTATACGGAATATATATTACTTATATAAATTTATAATCAAGGAAAGAGAAAAAATACGTTTATAATTTGGATAACAATAAATGAATTTAAGTGATTTTACAAAACTTAAAATTATGAGAAATTATTACTTTAATCCTAAGAAATTTAACTGTTTTTCGAGAAAAATAAAAAAGGAAATGTAAAACATTATTCAAACTATAATAAATTGTTTCACGTGAAACAATTTATTATAGCAAGTAGCATAATACTTAAAAGCAGAAGGAGTAATATATGTTAAAAATATTAGATGAGATTTATAATGTTTTAGAAAATTTCGGTCCATACTTTATACTTGGAAATGTTTTAGTAACATCTTTTTTACTAATTGCTCTTATTTCAATAAAGGTAAAACTAAAAAAAATAGTTAATAGATATAACAAATTCTTTTTTAATTCTGAAAAATATAATATAGAGAAATTAGTTGAGGAAAATATAGGTTTGTGTCATGATATAAAGAATAAGAACAAGGATATTGAAAGTAGAATTAATTATATTGAAAGAAATATACTTCAATGTGTACAGAAAATTGGTATTGTTAGATACAATGCTTTTGATAATGTCAGTAGTAATCTAAGTTTCGCCATTGCATTATTAGATGGTAATGATAACGGAATTGTTCTTAATGGAATTTATTCTAGGGAAACAACAACAACATATGCTAAAGCTATAATAAAAGGGCAATCAAAGCATACTTTATCCGCTGAAGAAATTCAAGCTATAGATAATGCAAAGAAAAATAAAAACTATTAGATTTCCTTTTAAATTATTTTTTTAAAATTGAAATATAAAGTGTAGATCTCAATATAAACTTTTAAAATATAACCATCACTAAATAGTACATTTAAATTAAAAATTTAAACTCGATAGCAAAGCTAATTTTCTTTTTATGGATGTATAATGAGTTTAGAAAAATTCACTTTTAAGGCGTTTCAAAAACTGTAAAGTTCTTGGAATACTCTTAACTACCCTTTAGGAGTGTTTTGAAATATGGGTAATAAAAAGGATAAAAAGACAGTATGGATATACGCAGTTGTTTTATTTACAAGTGCTTTTATAGTACTTATGATAACCGCATATAGCCAAATAAAAGTCAACCAAAGTATTGATGATGTGAAAGACAAATTAGGTGACACAGAAAAAGAAAAAAGTAATTTTCAGATAAATTTAAGCTCAGCACTTGCAGAAAATAAAAAACTTAATGAGAAGATTCAGATTCTAGAAAAAGAAATTGAAGATGCAAGGATAAGAGAATCGAATGCGAAGAAAGAATTAAGGAATATAGAGGACGAAAGCGTTTTAAAAACTAAATATTTTCAAAAATTAATGAAAGCAAATATAAAGTACGACAATGGAGATGTAAAAAGTTGTTCTCTTATTTTATTAAGAGATATTGATAAAGATTATATAGATGGAAATGCTTTAATAATGTATGAAAAGCTTTTTGAAAAGTCTAGTAAAAAGGCATCTTTAGAATTTTATAATGACGGATATTCATATTATATTGATGATGATTATGATAAAGCTATAGGAAGTTTTAAAAATTCTATTATTTTAGCAGTTGATGATTACTATTCGGATGATTGCTACTACTTTTTAGGATACTCATATTTTAAAAAAGGTAATATACATGATGCAAAAGAGACAATGAATTTGTTGTTAACTAATTATCCAAATAGTACTTATAAAAAAGATGTAAAAGATTTTTTGAAATTACTAATTGATTAGGGGAGTTACAAAAATTAAAATTCAAAATTCTAAGTACAAAGTACTTAGAAAAGAATTTTTTAAAACTTCTAATGATATATAACCTATTTAGTTTAAATTATATTTTACTTTCATTTGTTTACGATTATAACGTTTATAATGTGATAATTTAAATATACTAAGTTGCTTGTGGATAACTATAGAATTTAAAGGCAATAAGTATTGATAATTTTTTTAAATGTTAGCTCTAAAAAATAACTAGTCAATTGTGGTGTAATAAAAATTATATTTTTTTTGCTGAATAATGTACATGTTGTTTTTAAATAGATTATTTTACAAAATATATATAATCTGTAATAAACAAAAAATCTACCCAGGAAAAGGTTTTTAACCCTTAAAGTATAAGGGAAGCGTTTTATTAATGATAAAATCTAAAGCAAATTTTTTTGCATCACATAAAAAAGTTATATACATATAGAAGTTTTGTGACTTTAATAACAATTTAGCTGTAAATAGTTGAAATGATGCTTTTTTATAGTATAATTGTTTTAAGGCAAAATCAATAAAATAACTTTGCAATTGGATTTTAAAAAATTCGAATAGCAATTTTTTAAAAGTAAAACAAAGTTACTATATTTAGAAGTTTAAAAGCTTCCATTATGGTTTTTTACCTGAAATATAGAATAAGTATTTTTTTGAAACCGACTAAAGTAAGATATTTATGTGATTTTTACAATTTAAAATGATATATTATCTTTTTCATAAGCATATTGATAAAGATAAATTTATAGTATAAGGAGAAGTAAATATGTTAGATATTAAACTTATAAGAAGTAATCCTGATATTTTAAAAAAAGCGCTGCTAAAAAGAAAAGATAGTTTTGATGTTAATCAAATTCTTAGTCTTGATGAAAAGAGAAGACAAATTTTATTTGAAGTAGAGCAACTTAAGAATAAACAAAAGTCTGATTCAAAGATGATACCTGTGTATAAAAAAGAAGGTAAAGATGTTGCACCTCTGATGGAAGAAATGAAGAGTTTATCAGATAAGATAAAGAATCTAGATTCTCAAGTAAGGGATATCGATGAAGAATTAAATAAAATTCTTCTTACAATACCTAATATACCAAACAGTACAGTTCCTGATGGAGATACTGATGATGATAATGTAGAAATAAGAAAGTGGGGAGAACCGAGAAAATTTGAATTTGAACCAAAAGCCCATTGGGATATTGGAGAAAAATTAGGAATACTCGATTTTTCAGCTGGATCAAAAGTAACAGGAGCAAGATTTACTTTTTATAAGGGTTTAGGAGCAAGACTTGAAAGATCATTGATGAATTTTATGCTTGATTTGCACACAATTAAACATGGATATACTGAAATTTTTCCACCTTTTATGGTTCATAGAAACAGTATGGTAGGAACAGGTCAGCTTCCTAAGTTTGAAGAGGATGCATTTAAGGTAGCAAATAATGATTACTTCTTAATACCTACAGCGGAAGTTCCGGTTACCAACATGTATAGAGAACAAATACTAGATATAAATGATTTACCAATAAAGCATGTAGCATACTCAGCATGTTTTAGAGCTGAGGCAGGAGCTGCAGGAAGGGATACTAGAGGTCTTATAAGACAACATCAATTTAACAAAGTTGAATTAGTTAAATTTACCACTCCTGAAAAATCATACGATGAACTTGAAGCATTAACCAAAGACGCAGAAGAAATTTTACAAGTACTGGGTATTCCTTATAGAGTTGTAAAGATATGTGTAGGTGATCTTGGTTTTACTGCAGCAATGAAATATGACATTGAAGTGTGGATGCCAAGCTATAATAGATATGTTGAAATTTCGTCGTGTAGTAATTTTGAAGATTTTCAGGCTAGAAGGGCTGGGATTAAATTTAGAAGAAGTAAAAAAGATAAACCTGAATTTGTTCACACATTGAATGGTTCAGGAGTTGCTATAGGTAGGACAACTGCATGTATTTTAGAAAATTATCAACAAGAAGACGGATCAGTTAGTATTCCTGATGCCTTACTAGAATATATGAATGGTGTTGATATCATTAAATAGTTTTTTAGGTGATTTCAAAAAATAAATTATACAATATTTTGTTCGCATATCCTTTACAATCAATTTTTTTGAAATTGCAAGTGACCAGTTATTTTTTTTGAAAGACCTTTTATTATTAATAGAAAATAAAAGCCAAAAATTTTATTAAGGTATATTTTTTGGCTTTTATAGTTATTTTTATACTATATGTTGAAATATAATTATGTTAGGTAGTATCAAAAAAATGCATATTCAATAATTTAGGCACAAATACCTTCATGAAAGCTTAAATCTTCAAAACAGAGGAACATTATTTTGCATGTGAAAAAAATGTAAATCAAATTTTTTGAAAATCCAATTTATCAGTTATTTATTTGATTTTTCCTTATGAAAAATGTTTTCCCAGAAAAATATGGATGAAAAATTTCTATTAACTATTAAATAGTTAAGGCGGTTTCAAAAAATTATATAATATTCAATTTAAAAATTACATTGAGAAAGCTAAAAGATTATAAATAGGAAGTATTATTTTTATACAAATAATGTAAATTTTTTTCAGATACCGCTATAGTAAAGCTGTTTTTTTTTATTAAACTTATGCAGAAAAAAATTTCTAAAAATAGGCTTAACTAAAGTATTGACAAATAGGTCTTGTACGTGTTATATTAGTTGTTGTCACAACAAATGGAGAGATGGTCGAGTTGGTTTAAGGCACCGGTCTTGAAAACCGGCGTAGGTGTGAGCCTACCGTGAGTTCGAATCTCACTCTCTCCGCCAATAGTTTATAAAACCTCTAGTAAATAGAGGTTTCAAATTTGGAGAAGTACCCAAGTAGGCCGAAGGGGACGGTTTGCTAAACCGTTAGTTCGAGTAATCGGAGCGAGGGTTCGAATCCCTCCTTCTCCGCCAAAGAAGCACTCAATCTTTGATACAAAGTTTGAGTGCTTTTCCTTAATACACAAGATGTCAAAAGGTTTCTGACGGCATTTTTATTTTTTGCCGTTTGAGGAGTGTAACGGGGGGACTGTCCCTCGTACTCAACAAATGGATACTCATAGCGTGTTCACCCAATAAACGGGAAAAATAGACACATTTTAGGGTAGCAAGCAGAAATCCTTCGCATGTGCCAAAACATAGAAACGTTCTTTAGGTGTAGCTAGTATACAAGGGCTACACCCTTAAGCTTGTTGGCAAGTTCATCTTGAGTTATCTCTGATTGCATACGCAGTTTCTTTATATTTTAGCAACAGAATTCATTTGCGCACCTCCTGCAATAAGCATACAATATTTACAATGAAAAGTCATGCAATGATTTGTTGCATCCTATAATATCTGTAATAAAGAAAGATTACTGTTCTGTATTAAGTAGTTGCTTGGCTATTATGTCTTTAAATAATTTTTTAGCGTATAGGAATTTATAGAAGACCTAGAAAATGTAAAAAAATAAACAGCCTAATTAAAAGTGGAACCTGTTTTAGTGTCAAATGGCGTAATTCTTAGACGTGAGCATTAGAAGCTGTAGCTTGAGAGATTGATAATTTGAAGCAAAAATGCCACGGATGGAATTTTTAGCGTATAGGACAGGATGGCCTTAATACGCGGCTAAAAATTATCAAGACAAGGCATACAGATTCTATGCGAAGGTCTTCGAATGGAGACATTTGATACTAAAACGAGGTATGTACAACCTTAATGCTAGTTTATAAAATATAACTATCATTAATTTATATCCTTAACAAAAAAGATTTAATGTCATGAGCGAAGCCAGTTTTCTTGGAAAGAGGCGGAATATGTGCAAAAAAAACTATACTTTTTTCCCCCTGCGTTTCAAAATTGATTTAACTCTCCTTATATCCCTGCCACTGTTTTTAGATACTTTATAGTAACAATATACAGCAGGAATAAAGAATAATTGAAATAAAACCATAGTGTATATATAGTTATAAGGTTCACTAAATTTGAAAGATATAAATCCTAAAACTACGCCTATAAGAACATTACCTAAAGCTCTTCCTGATCCGTTTATCAAATTTGATATACTGAATGCAGTTGCTCTGTGCTCTGGTAGATTAATGTCTGTCAAAAGAGCTAACCAATTTGGAGTATTAGCTGATTGAGCCGCAGTTGCGCACACTGCCAGTATAAACATTAAAAGTATCCACGGATTTGTAACAAATTGTTTTACAAGTGAAATAAGTATTACAAAAGGTTCACTTGATGTAGGTAGTTTAAGATTGTCCATTGGAAGTAAAAACATAGCAATATAAAGGGGGATAGCAGTGAGAATAAGACTGCCTGTCAAAAGAGCTCTACCTCTTAAAGTTCTTCTTTGAAATCTGTCACCTAGGTAACCGAAGTATGTGGATGACAGACCTCCCATTTGTAAAAGGCCAAAAAAGTATCCCGCTGCTATTGCAGCTGTATCTGCATTTATACCTTCAGCCCTTATTTTAGATGCGTATAGGGTAGGAAGCCATATAAGAGTACCAATAGTGATCTGCATAAAAAAACCTTGCATCATAAGCCATTTATTGCTTTTTTTTGCTGCAATTCTAGGGATGTGATGTAATTTTATAGAGTAATTATAACTTAAACCTTCTTTGTGAAGATCTTTTAATTCAGGTTCGGCAGAACCCTTTTGAGGTTCCTTCATTATAAAATACAAAAACATAAAAATAAAGTCAATTATAGAAATTATAATAAAAGGTCTTCTCCATGTTGAATGTGTAGATATTATAGGTGCCATAACAGCTCCGGCAATACCTCCAAATCCCTGAGATAAGCCCCATAAACTCAACAGTGTACCTAAGTGTTTTTTTGGTATATAATCAGTTAAAACACTATAACCGATTGAACCGACGCAACCAAGACCTACACCTGTAAACACTTGAAATAGTATTAATTGAAAGTAGTTTTTACTAAAAGCCGTCAAAAATATTGAAACAGTAAAAATAAATGTACCTATTATTATTAAATGTTTTCTCTTTCCTTTGTCGGCCATATATCCCCAGAAAATTGATGATACAGCAGAAAAGAAAATAGTTACAGCTGATACAACGCCCATTGATGAAACGTGTACGTTTAAATCCTTTGATATAGATGAAAATAGTGGAGGAAATAACCCCAAAACCATATTATCTAAAGAAGCTGATAGAATAAGGACAGCTAATGTTAATATAGTATTAATATTTGTTGTTTTATCTTTCATTATATATTAATTAAATTATCCTTTCTCCATTATAGTATTAGTAGTATTATTGTGATAAAAAATTTCATTTTTTATAATTATAACATAATTATAAGTTTTTACTAATAATATTGACTTCGTTACTTCGTTATTTTTTTAAAAGCATCTAAATAAATAAAGAAAGAGAGAGGTAAAAAAAAGAAACTGCAAAAAAGCAGTTTCTAGAAAAATTTAAGTTATGTTTATGGTAAGTTAGTATAACCCATCAAGAATTTATCAACTTCACGAGCAGCTCCTCTTCCTTCATTTATTGCCCACACTACAAGACTCTGCCCACGTCTCATATCACCTGCAGCAAATACACCTTTAACATTTGTTTCAAAACTTCCGTATTGCGCTTTTACATTAGATCTGTCATCTTTATCTATACTAAGCTGATTTAATACTGTCTCTTCAGGTCCCAAAAATCCCATGCACAAAAATACCAAATCTGCTTTCCATACTTTTTCAGTTCCCTCAATTTCAACAGGTATAAATCTACCCGAATCATTTTTCTTCCATTCTATGTTTACTGTATGAACTTCCTTAAGATTACCATTTTCGTCTCCTACAAACTTTTTAGTGGTAATACAATAGATTCTAGGATCATCACCATAAATAGCAGCTGCTTCTTCCTGACCATAGTCAACTTTTAAAACTTTTGGCCATTGAGGCCATGGATTATTTGGTTGCCTTGTAGACGGAGGTTGAGGCATTATCTCAAATTGAGCTATACTTTTGCAACCGTGTCTTAATGAAGTAGCAACACAGTCAGTGCCGGTGTCTCCACCACCAATTACGATAACATTTTTTTCTTTTGCACAAATGTAGTTTGAATCAGTGTGCTTTGAGTCAAGAAGACTTTTTGTATTGGCACGTAAGAAATCCATGGCAAAATGTACACCATTAAGTTCTCTACCTTCAATATTTAAATTTCTAGGGTTTGTAGCTCCTCCGCATAAAACTATAGCATCATAGTTTTTCATAAGTTCCTCAGTTAAAATATCTTTTCCTACTTCTGTATTTGTTATAAACTTAATTCCTTCTTGTTGGAGAAGATCAACTCTTCTTTGAACAATATTTTTATCAAGTTTCATATTCGGAATTCCATACATCAAAAGTCCGCCTATTCTATCGGCTCTTTCATATACTGTAACACTGTGACCGGCAGAGTTTAATTGATCTGCACAAGCAAGTCCTGATGGACCTGAACCTATTACTGCTACTGTTTTACCGGTACGCACTTTTGGTGGCTTTGGAACAATCCACCCTTCCTCAAAAGCTCTGTCAATTATTGTACACTCATTTAACTTTATTGTTACCTGAGGATCATTAATACCTACTGTACATGATCCTTCACAGGGGGCAGGACACACTCTGCCTGTAAATTCAGGAAAATTATTTGTTTTAAGAAGTCTTTTTAGTGCTTCTTTCCACAATCCTCTGTATATAAGGTCGTTCCATTCTGGAATGAGATTGTATAATGGACAGCCCGATGCCATACCGTTAATTAACATTCCTGAGTGACAAAATGGTATACCGCAGTCCATGCATCTTGAAGCTTGTATTAGTTGTTTATCTTCCGAAAGTGTCTCGTGAAATTCGTTCCAATCTTTTACTCTTTCAAGAGGGGAACGATCCTTTGGTAGTTCTCTTTTATATTCCATAAATCCAGTTGGTTTACCCATTGTAACTCCTCCATTTCTTAGGAAGTTTCAAAAAATATTTTTTACAAAGCCCATTATGGAATGCTTTATGATTCTAAGTATAGGAATATTACTCTGCTTTGCAAAAATTTCAATCGAATTTGTTGAAACTCCCTTTGACCAATCATTTATTTGAACTTCCATTAAGGGAGTTTCAAAAAAATACATATTCAATAATTTAGGCACAAATCCCTGCATGGAAGCTTTAAGCTTCCAAACAGAGGAACATTTTGCATATGCATAAAATGTAAATCGAATTTTTTGAAACTCCAATTGATCAGATATTTATTTGATCTTTCCTAATTTCCACTAACACGGGCAAGGTCTTTATTGTTGGCATCAAAAGCTGCCATTAAAGCTTCTTCACCAGAAATACCCTGACTAGAAAACTGCTGTATTGCCTGTAGCATTCTCTTGTAGTCTATAGGTATTACTTTAACAAATTTATCAGCTATTTTACTCCAATTATCTAGTATTCTTTTTGCAATATCGCTGTTAGTATATTCATAATGCTTTTGTATCATGGATTTTATCTTAGAATATTCTTTGTTATCGGTGATTTTTTCTAAATCTACCATTTCTTTATTACATCTATTGTTAAAGTCATCATTTTCATCTAGTACATAAGACACTCCGCCAGTCATTCCTGCCGCAAAATTTCTGCCGGTCTCTCCTAATATAACAACTGTTCCACCGGTCATATATTCACATCCATGGTCACCTACGCCTTCAACAACTGCATTTATTCCACTGTTTCTAACACAGAATCTTTCCCCAGCAATGCCTCTGATGTATGCTTCCCCAGATGTTGCACCGTAGAATGCAACATTACCTATAATAATGTTTTCACTAGGTTTAAATAAAGAGGTCTTATGAGGATAGACAATTATTTTACCTCCTGATAGCCCCTTACCTAAATAGTCATTGGTATCACCTTCAAGAGTCAATGTAATTCCCTTTGGGATAAAAGCACCAAAACTTTGACCGGCTGATCCCTGAAAATGAAGGCTTATTGTATCTTCAGGTAAGCTATCTTTTCCATATTTTTTTGTTATTTCGCTGCCAAGTATTGTTCCTACTACTCGGTTTGTATTTTTTATTGGAAGTATAGCTCTTACTTTTTTCTTTGAAGACAAGGCAGGTTCACATATATTTAAAAGTTCAGTCATATCAAGTGATTTTTCAAGTTCATGATTCTGACTTTCAGTACAATGCATTACCGAATCTTCAGATAAATTTGGACTGTATAAAATATTAGAAAGATCAAGTCCTTTAGTTTTCCAATGAAGTATGGCATCGGATGCTTCAAGTACGTCTGTTCTTCCAACCATTTCATTTATAGTTCTAAATCCGAGCTCTGCCATAATTTCACGAAGTTCTTGGGCAATAAACTTAAAGAAGTTAACAACATAATCAGGTTTTCCCGTAAATCTCTTTCTAAGCTCAGGATTTTGTGTTGCAACTCCAACAGGGCAAGTGTCGAGATTACAAACTCTCATCATAACACAGCCTAATACTACTAATGGAGCAGTAGCAAAACCGAATTCTTCTGCACCTAGTAAGGCTGCTATTGCTACGTCTCTTCCAGTAAGAAGTTTACCATCTGTCTCAACGACGATACGACTTCTCAGATTATTTAGCATTAGAGTTTGGTGTGTCTCAGCAAGTCCTAATTCCCATGGCAGACCCGCATGTTTTATACTTGTACGTGGAGACGCTCCAGTTCCTCCGTCAAAACCGCTTATTAGTACTACATCAGCTTTACCTTTTGCAACTCCAGCAGCAATTGTTCCTACACCAACTTCAGAAACGAGTTTTACATTTATTCTTGCATCCCTGTTTGCGTTCTTTAGGTCATGGATAAGCTCTGCTAAGTCTTCAATGGAGTATATATCATGGTGAGGAGGAGGAGATATCAAACCCACACCAGGAGTTGAGCCTCTAACTTTAGCAATCCATGGATAAACTTTACGTCCGGGCAATTGTCCACCTTCACCTGGTTTTGCTCCCTGGGCCATTTTAATTTGAATTTCTTTTGCATTTACAAGATAATGGCTTGTAACTCCAAATCTTCCTGAAGCAACTTGCTTTATAGCACTACACCTTGAATCACCGTTTTCATCAGGTATAAATCTTGCAGGATCTTCGCCGCCTTCACCGGTATTACTTTTACCGCCTATACGATTCATAGCTATAGCCATACTTTCATGGGCTTCTTTACTTATTGATCCATATGACATAGCTCCAGTTTTAAATCTTTTACAAATAGATTCAACAGATTCAACTTCATCTATAGGTATAGGATTACGGGCTTTAAATTTCATAAGTCCTCTTATTGTACATAGTTTTTGTGTCTGATCGGTTATAATTTTGGAGAATTCTTTGAATTCTTCATAGCTTCCGGTTCTACATGAGTTTTGAAGCTTATGAATAGTTATCGGGTTGTACATATGGTATTCTCCATTAGTACGCCATTTATTGACTCCTCCGGAATCTAACGACAACTCTTTTATGCGTTCATCGAAGGAGGATATATGTCTTAACTTTACTTCTTCAGCAACCTCATTTACTCCTAATCCACCTATTCTTGTAGCAGTTGAAGAAAAGTATTTATTTATAAAATCTTCCGACAAACCTATTGCTTCAAAAATCTGGGCTGCTTGATAACTTTGTACAGTTGAAATTCCCATTTTTGAGAGAACCTTTACAATACCTTTTTTACATGCTTTTAAATAATTATGAGCTGCAGTTTTATAATCAATATCTTTAAGTAAACCTTGTGTAATCATATTATCAATTGATTCTAGTGCAAGGTATGGATTAACAGCCGAAGCTCCATAACCTATGAGGAGGCAAAAATGATGTACTTCTCTAGGTTCTCCCGACTCTAATACAATACTTACCGATGTTCTTGTACCTTTTCTTATAAGATGATGATGTAATCCGGACACAGCCATAAGAGCAGGGATTGCTGCATTATCATTGTTTACACCTCTATCCGATAGAATCAATATATTTGCACCATTTGAAATTTCTAAATCTGCATTCACAAACAAATCTTCCATTGCCTTTTCAAGAGCTTTGCCGCCATCTTTTACATTATAAAGTATGGATAAGTCAACAGACTTAAATCCGCTCTGTTTGATTTGGCGAAGCTTTTCAAGTTGGTGATTATCTATAATAGGATTTACAATTTTAATTTGTCTACAGCTTTCAGGTACAGGATGAATTAAATTTCCTTCAGAACCCATCATTGTTATTGTGCTGGTAACAATTTCTTCTCTTAAAGCATCAATGGGTGGGTTGGTAACCTGTGCAAAAAGTTGTTTAAAGTAATTATATAAAAGCTGCGGCCTATCAGACAATACAGCTAAAGGTATATCTGTACCCATAGCACCAATTGGATCTACACTGTCTTTAGCCATTGGAAGTAAAGTTGCATTGAGATCTTCAGTTGTATAACCAAATGCTTTTTGTCTTAATAATATAGTTTCATGATTTGTTTTGTGTACATTTTGAGCCTCAGGTAAACTTTCCATATTTATTAAATGTTCATCCAACCAGTTGCGGTAAGGATGTTTTGAGGCAATAGAATGTTTTATTTCATCATCTGTTATAACTTTTCCTTCATTAGTATCAATAAGCAACATTTTTCCAGGATGAAGTCTTTCTTTATTTACTATGTTTTCCGGAGGAATATCAAGTACACCAACTTCTGATGATAGTATAACAAGGTCATCGGTAGTAACATAGTAACGTGCAGGTCTAAGTCCATTTCTATCTAGTACAGCTCCAACTTTTGAACCATCTGTAAATGCCATTGCAGCAGGACCATCCCAAGGCTCCATTAAGCAGCTGTGATATTCGTAAAATGCCTTTTTTTCATTACTCATACTTTCATTACTTGACCATGGTTCAGGAATCATCATCATTACAGCATGGGGAAGTGAACGCCCTGAAAGTGCCATAAATTCAAGACAGTTGTCAAACATTGCTGAGTCACTTCCATTTGGATTTATAATAGGAAGAATTTTTTCTATTTTTTCTCCAAAACGTTGTGATTCCAAAAGATGTTGTCTGGCATTCATCCAATTAACATTACCTCTTAATGTATTGATTTCTCCATTGTGTATAATATAGCGGTTTGGATGAGCTCTTTCCCAGCTTGGAAAAGTGTTTGTGCTGTATCTTGAGTGTACAAGAGCCAGAGCAGATTCAACATCGGTATCAGCTAGCTCATTGTAAAACTTTTCAAGCTGATCAGAAGTGAGCATTCCTTTGTAAACTATAGTTCTAGATGATAAACTTGGAAAATAAACGTATTCATTGTTATCAAGAGCATGATTTTCGATGCGTTTCCTTATAACATATAGTTTTCTTTCAAAAGCAATTTCTGTATCAAGATCATTGCTTTTTCCTATAAAAATCTGCCTTATATAAGGTTTTGTAGAGAGTGCAACGCTTCCTATAGAACTGTCATCTAATTTTAGGTTTCTCCATCCTAAAAGGCATTGTCCTTCTTCAGTTATTATGCTTTCAATGTAATTTTCCATAGCTTTTCTCTTATTTTCATCAGCAGGAAGAAATACCATACCTACACCGTAATTACCGGCTTCAGGTAATTGTATTCCTTCTTTTTGCAATTTTTTAGAAAAAAACTTATGAGGTATTTGAATTAATATGCCCGCTCCATCACCGGTGTTTGCTTCAGATCCACTGCCTCCTCTATGATTGAGGTTTATAAGTATAGTTAAAGCTTGTTTAATAATTTCATGGGATTTTTTTCCCTTTATATTAGCAACAAAACCTATACCACAGGCATCATGCTCAAACTGCGGGTCATATAAACCTTGTTTTGAAGGTAATCCATAATTAATCATTGTTATACACCCTTTCCATAAACATAAACACATAATTATTATTAAATGAAGTTTGTTTATTACAAACTTGCAAATTTGGTTATGTTACAAAAAAAGCGCACTTAAAACGAAGTAATTATTCTCGCCATTGAGTACGCTTGTTAAAACCAAAACACCATTGTTATTTTAATGGTTATAGCCTATGTTTAAAATTTTGTGTTTTTTTTATTATAGCATAAACACATAAACAAATTCAATAAAAATACAAAAAAACTTTATAATTTTGCAATTATTTAAAAGACAACTTGCAAAAAATGATTATATTTACACTAACCAAAGATACAACCTATAAAAATATATAAAGTTTTTTAAATCTTGGTATAAGGTGATTTCAAAAAAATAACTGGTCAATTTCGGCTTAAAAAAATCTGATTTGCATTTTTTGTATTGAAAATAATCTTCCTCAGTATGGAAGCTTTAGGGTTCTATGATAGGCTTTGTGAGCCAATTACTGCAAAGGTTATTTTTTGAAAATTCCATATACAAAGCTTAACTATAACTTAAATTGCTTTTATATCTATACAAAATGCTGTATAATATAATAGAAGAGACTAAATATATTACAGCAATGAAATAACTTTATTTTATTTTATTTTTAAGGAGGATTTAAAATGTTCTGGAAAAAAGGTTTTAAAAAGGGGTTGTGTTTTATACTGTCAACCATGATGGTTCTCAGTATTGTGGGTACTGTTAATCTATCGGTATCTGCAGCAGGTGAGAAATATTTCAAATCACTTCCCTATGAGTACAAAATGAATAGTTCAAATCAAGGTTCTATTGAAAGGTTAAGTTACAATTTTCGTAATGCTACTAAGTATTTTAACGTCTATCTTCCTAACGGTTATAACCAGTCTGATACTTCTAAAAAGTATAACGTTGTATATTTGATGCACGGTGGCGGCGAAGATGAGAATCTATTATTCGGCGGACCAGGTCAGAACAAGGAATTAAAGGTGATAATCGACAATATGATTGCAAAGGGAGATATTGATCCGGTTATAGTTGTAACACCTTCATTTTACCAAGGTAATAATGATGTAGCGGGTTTCCATGAGGAATTGAGTAGTGAACTTATTCCGTTGGTTGAAACCAAATACAATACATATTTAAACTCAAAAAGCACTTCTGATATGAAGGCATCCAGGGATCACAGAGCATTTGGAGGATTCTCAATGGGTTCTGTATGTACCTGGTACACGTATATTAACTGCATTGACTATATAAAATATTTTATGCCGTTAAGTGGTGACTGTTGGGCATTAAGTGGAGGTGCTGGAGGTGGCAAAAACAGCGAAACAGCACAGTATCTTGCAAATGTTGCAAAGGATGCCGGTTATAAAGCACCACAAGACTTCAAGCTGTTCTGTGCTACAGGCGATGGCGATATTGCATACCCTAATATGAAGCCTCAGATTGAAGAAATGAAAAAATTAACAGATACTTTCATATATTCAAACGATCCAGTACAAGGTAATTTTTATTTTATGGTGGCTAGTGGTGGTTCACATGCATGGAATTGGATTAATCAGTACATATATAACATATTGCCTGATTTATTTAAAGATACATCTTCTAGCACTCCAAGTACACCAACTCCTACACCTGGTAAGAAATCTGCTTTTACAAAAATAGAAGTAGAGGACTACAACGATATTAATGCTGCAGAGATTCAAGAAATACCTGCTGAAACCGGAAATGGTTTAGGTTATATTAGCAATGGTGATTATGTAGTATTTAAAAACGTTGATTTTGGAAGCGGAGTGGCTTCATTCAAGGCACTTGTTGCAGATGAAGGTACTGCTGATATTGAATTAAGATTAAATAGCCCTTCTGGTACCCTTATAGGTACATTGCCTGTAGCGGCTACAGGTGATTGGAATACATATCAAGAACAAACCTGTGATGTTAGTGGAGTCTCAGGAGTAAATGATTTGTATCTCGTATTTTCAGGTTCTGTAAATATTGATTGGTTTACATTTTCAGAAGGAAATTCTGGAGGAAATACCACTGGAACTTTGGGAGATTTGAATGGAGATTCAAGTGTAAACTCACTGGATTTGGCTACATTTAGAACTTATCTTCTAGGCATAACTCAGCTTACAGGAGAAAATCTTTCGAATGCTGATGTTAATGCAGATGGAGATGCAAACTCTTTAGACTTTGGATTTATAAGACAGTTTTTATTAGGTATGATATCTTCTTTTCCTGGACAGGCTATAGCAACATCTACCCCAACCCCAACACCAACAACTGCTCCACAACCAGAAGGAACTGCTTTGCATCAATTGGCAGCAGCAAAGGGGATAACCTTTGGTACATGTGTTAACAGTCAATGGTTTTCTGGCCAAACAGGTGGAACTTATGACAATATTCTAAAAAGTGAATTTGCAATGGTTGTTGCTGAGAATGAAATGAAGGTTGATGCAATAGAGCCTTCACAAAACAATTTCAACTTTGGTAACGGGGACAAATTGGTTAACTTTGCTTTAAATAACAATATGAAAGTACGTGGACATACTCTAGTATGGCATTCTCAACTTCCTGGATGGATGGGAAATTGGGGAGGAAGTCGTGATGGACTTATTTCAGCGATGAATAACCATATTACAAAGACTATGCAACATTATAAGGGAAAAGTTGCAGAGTGGGACGTTGTAAACGAAGCTTGTGACGACAGTGGATATGGACTTAGAAGAAGTGTATGGACAAATAAAATCGGTGATGAGTTTATCGACATTGCATTCCAGACTGCAAGAGAGGCTGATCCTGATGCACTTCTCTTCTATAATGATTATAATATAGAAGATATGGGAGCAAAGTCTAATACAGCATTTAACATGATTAAAAGCATGAAGGAAAGAGGAATACCAATTGACGGAGTAGGTTTCCAATGTCACTTTATCAATGGAATGAGTTCTTCCCAGTTGTCAGCGATAGAGCAGAATATTAAGAGATATGCAGATATTGGAGTACAGGTATCAATTACTGAGCTTGATATTCGTATGAATGATTCAGAAAATCAAAATAATGGGTTTAATACACAGGGAAGCAATTACAAGTCATTGATGGAAATTGCTTTGAGAAATGATAATGTTAAAACATTTGTAGTTTGGGGCTTTACTGATAAGTATTCCTGGATTCCACAAGTTTTCCCAGGCACTGGTAGAGCTTTGATTTATGACAATAATTATAATACAAAGCCAGCTTATAATGGGTTAAAAGAAGCATTGATGAATTAAAGATTAAAAGGAGTGTTGCATTGATAATGACGAGATGCAACGCTCCTTTTTTGTGTTATTTTTCAGCGCATAGGAATTTATAGACACCTAGAAAATGTGAAAACAAAAATAAAGAACCTTAAGGGTAGTTTATAAAATATAATTATCATTAATTTGTATCCTTAACAAAAAAGACTTAAAGTTATGAACCGAAGCGAATTTTCTTGGCCCGTCTTAACTAAAAAATTTATGATAAGTAGTTGTTAAGATTAATATCAAACTTATGATGTTAACTATCAAACTTAAAGCTCTACCAAAAAAGGAAGTTTGATTTTCTGAATTAATTTCTTCATCTGCATTATTTTTAATATTTTGAGCTATATAACGTATCCAATATACAATTATAAATACAGCAACCACCTTATAGTAGAGAAAACTCATAAAAAAGGTACTATAAACAAAATATAAAATAATAATTAGAGCTTTTGCAGTTCTTGTACCTAATTTTAATTTATTAAAATCAAGATTGATATTGTCTTTAACTTCTTCAACCAATTCTTTAGTTTCTTCATCATTTTCTCTATCATCTGGCAAAAAGGGTTTTAAAATTTTTTTCATTGACGAAAAAAATAGAATCAGCGAAAGAATTATAAAAAACGCTGTATCATTTGATATAATAAAAATAACAGGTATTATTATTATCATAATAAGCAAAAACAGTATACCTTCAGATTGCATTTCATACTCCTAAGTTTAAAAAATTACATACCACACTCTAAAATTGAAATCAAAAAAGCAATTCTGATTGTGGCAAATATCACAAAGATCATTTTCTAAAAAATTTGTTATCAAAAAAATCTTTTTAGAAAAATGTATTTAAGCTTAACTATATAAATATTCTTAAAAATAATTCAAATAAAGCTGCATATACTATATTAGCAGCTTTATTTTTCTATTACAACATTTTTTTGATAAAAACTTTCGAGCTGTGAAATAGGTTAATTACACAAATCTCCAGAACCAATGAATTAGCTAAGGTATTCCTTTAAAAGCCGGATTTTTCATTTGGAAGTATACCTCTTGACATCAGTGAAGCTTTGTTCCAGCAATCTTATTTCACAGGTGGAAAACTTTTAAATTCAATTGGTTGCAAAATCTACAGTTAGTGCGTTATAAACAATAGTGGACATTTCTCCACGGGATAAAGGGTAATTGGGTTCTAGTGATAAGTTTATATCAAGTTGGAGCTCAATACCTTTATTAACTACATTGTCAGGCCATTTTCCTGTTAAAGTATTTTCGTAACGTAAAGCTCTTATAACTACTGCTAATGCTTCTGCATAAGTTACATTCTTATCCGGTGCTATCGTGTTATCAGGGTATCCTGAAATAAGATCATGTTTCAGAGCCAGACCAATATTTGTATATGCCCAATGATCTTTATTTAAATCTTTAAAGCCAATTTTTAAATCTTCTAAACCAGTGTCTTTATCAAATGCCATCATTTTAACAACAAGGGTAATAAACTCACTTCTTTTTATTTTGGTATTAAGCCTAAGAGTTCCGTCTTCATATCCTTTCATAATTCCAAGTTTGACCAAAGAATTTGCGTTTTGTTCTATGACAGATATATCTGAAGTTATCTCATCTGAATTCACGTCACTAAAAGGTATATCGTTAGCAGCTTTTATGCTTGTATTTAAAATGAAAATCACAGTTAAAACAAAGACTAAAACTAAACACTTTTTCATTTGTATAAGTAACACCCCTTAAATTAATATTTATATTTTTTTAATCAAAAAATGTAAATTAGTTTTTTGGAAACACCAATTGACTGTTCTTTAGCTATTACATAATTTAATTATACACCATGAAAAATGCAAAAAACATTAAAAAAAAGTTACATTTAAATTAACGAATAAAATTCAATGCAATAACTAATGATATTATAGAGATAATAGTTAAGCTATTTAAAAAATAATACAAAGAATTAAGGTCATAAAGCCCATAAATTCTAATTAGATGGAAATTAAATAGGCTATTTTTTTAGAGTATAGGAATTTATAAAAATCCTATTTTTGTAAATTCCTATACTGGGGTTTGGAAAGGGGATTCCCCTTTCCTGGTTTAAGGAGGGTGCTCAGGATGCGAAGCATCCGTCGAAGGGAACCATAGGGTTCCCTAGCGAACAAGAAAAGTCATGAGCGAAGCGAATTTTCTTGAAATTATCTTATTTAATTGTTATTACTAATTTCTAGGAGGATGATAAAATGTCAAAAACAGTTGTAGCCATTTTTGATGAGTATTCAAATGCTGAGAATGCTGCAAAAGAAATAAAAGATCAAGGACTCAGGACAGATGATATTTCTATTGTTGCAAAAGATGAGAAGATGGATAATGGAGAGGAATCTCAAGCGACAGGACTAAATATGAGTACAAACCCAAGAGGTATTAATGATAATATTTCTAATGGCGTTATGACTGGAGGTATACTAGGAGGATTAGCTGGGTTGTTGATTGGTGCTGGAAGTATGGCAATACCGGGATTAGGGATAATTGCTGCAGCAGGTCCTATAACAGGATTATTGTCAGGAGCGGTAACAGGAGGCGTAGTTGGAGGACTTGTTGATCTTGGAATTCCTGAGAATAAAAGTCGTCAATATGAAACTGATATAAAAGCTGGAAAGATTTTATTTAGTATGAAGACTGATGAAGATAAAGTTACTTCAATAGGTTCTATATTAAGAAATAATGGTGCAGTTAGTGTAGATAGTTACTAAATAGGGTGTTACTGATTACCAACTTGAGAATTTTACTTTAGGTAGTATAAAATAAAAACTTTGCAACTGGAGTTTCAAAAAATCTTACTTGCATCTTTTGGTTTGCAAAATAATGTTTCTGTAATTGAAGTTTATTATTGTGTTGGAATATAAATTTTGACTAAAGAATTTTTTTAAAACTCCCTTATAAGGTACCTTAAAAAAGCAAGATGCTTCCTATGCAATAGATTATTGTGTAGGGAGCATCTCTCATATAAAAATTTTATAATTATTATACCGCTTCTTCTTCATCAATAATCTGTGATCTAACATAATCTTCAGCAGGTGTATCATTAGAGGATGGAACAATCTCTTGTGGCGCTGTAGTTACTGAAGGAGTTTGTGTGGGTTGTGAGACTATTTTTGTACCCCTTTTAATAATTCTATCTTTTGTTCTATAATTGCTCCTATGAATTTTTGTTTTACTCTGTATTTCTCCACCAATCTTAACAATTTTATAAGTGTCTATTACATATCCTGTCATTCCATTATTGATAACAACAGTCTGTCCTTCAGGAAGTGTTGGATCATCGATATACTTTACAGGAGCTGATGTTGAGCTTATTTGAACATTGCTTATTTCTATAGTTTTATTGGGATTTTCGTTTGTGCCTAAGATTGAAAATATAACTTGCTTATCATTAGTAACCTTTCCTTCAATCTTTATTGGCATATTTGTATTATTCCTAAATTGAAAATCAGTTGAGTCATAAAAAACTGCAGCGTCCTGGCCATAAGGTACATATCCAACTGTAAATAAATGATTTCTTCTAGATACAGTTTCTAAATCTGCCTTTAATGTTGAATTATAAAGAGTTGTAGATACCTGACAGACGCCTCCTCCAATATCTTTAACTATTTTGCCGCCAATATAAGAATTTGCAGATTGATATCCTCTAGCAGCTGTTCTAGGACCAACAACCTCATTAAACGAAAAAGTTTCTCCAGGCAAAAGTATAGTTCCATTTATTTCTGAAACAGAAAGCCTCATATTGACTGCCCTGTTTGCATTATTTTGGGAATTAGTATTGAAACGTGTTCTTGCTGTTGAAATAGTATCCTTAAATAGATTATCTTTAAATGCTGATGTAGTTATTTCTGGTTCAACAAATTTCACAGGAAGTATTTTTTGTGTGTTAGGGATATTGTCAAGCTCGTTTATAATTCTAACTAATTCAGCTTTATCTATGGATCTTCCATTTGAATGAGGTACTATAGTAATATTATTATTTTCATCTATTTTTGCCTTTGCATCTATAGGTTCTGAACATATTTTATTATATATATCCTCGACATCTATACTACTTGGTGGAGTATTTATTGAAGGAACATTATATTCTAATTCCTTACACAATTTGATTGCATTTTCTATAGCTTTATTTATACTATCAGCATCAATGCGCTCTCCCGAGTAACCTGTATTTATTATAACTTTTGAATTATCAATAAGTAAGTCTGCTTCTTTTACATATTTTATTGTTTCATTATTAAAATTGTCTATTATAGTTTTTAAGGCTTCCTTATTATAAGAATAATCCATTTCAACCAGTTTACCACTGCTTTTTATATTAATTACTTCAATAAGCCTTTTGAAGATATTTCCATGTCTTCCTGCGCTCATAATGTCATCTATTGCTTTATCTATATCGTACTTTACATCAATTTCTCCAAAACCAATTTGTTTTACTTTATCTTTATACTTTAGAATAATGTTATTATTTTTAGCTTTTTTATCAAAGTTTGTTGTTAACATTGACCTTAAATCACTTTTAGACATTTTTCCAACATTTTGATTATTAATAGAGACTCCTTCATAGGATTTATCATAAGCTAAAGTAGATATAGAATAAATAGAAGACATAGCAAATAGTAATGAAATTACTATAAGTGCCACAAGTAATAATTTGTTTTTTGATTTAAAACTTTTCTTTGGTGTTTCAAGGTTTGTCATAACTACACTCCATTTAAAAAATATTTGACCTATTGCCATAGAATTATTTGGGACAAAGATATTTAAAAAATAACTTGTACAGCTTAAGTCACAAAAGCCTTTTATATAAAGATTAAAAACTCTAAACAAATTTACATTATTTTCCGATTCAAAATAATGTAAATCGAATTTTTAGAAAAGGCAATTGCAAAATTTCGAATTAGGCAAGATCAAATAAATACTTTGAAACTGGAGTTTCAAAAAAATTGATTTAATGATTTCGTAACTAAAAAATATTGAATATGTATTTTGCTGAAACTCCCTTACCTAATATATATCATATCATATCGTACTACTATTATCTCAATATTAGTAGAAAAAAACAATATATTTTTCCATACAAAAATGTAAACTTAACCCTACCATACAAAAAAATACATCAAGAAATAAAAAAGAATAGCAATAAATTTCTATTATATGTATAGAATGGTTTGTTTCTGCTTATAATTATAAAAAATGATCGTTTTAAAACTTAAGGTTATTAAAAAAACTTTGAAGTAGCAAGTTATTAGTTATTCTTTCAGAATCATCCTAATAAAATTAAAAAGGTATAAGGTGGTTTTATGAATTTAGATATTCAAAAAAACGAGGGTTTGAAGGAGCATAAAAAAAGCATATTTAAGAAAGTATTTCATCTAATAAGTAGTATAAAAAAAAGTGAATTGGCGAACAGCGAAATAAGTGATACAAAAAAACTTATAGATAGTATAACAAAAGCTAAAAGAGAGTGGACAAAGGCTTATAACGACTTTAATCACGCTGTGGATAATGATATGATTGACTACCATGCATATAAAATCAAAGCTTATCAGGCAAAATATGAGTACCTCATAAGAATAGCAAAAGAGAAAGGTATTAAATTTGAAAATAAGGCAAGTTCCAAAAAATAACTGGTCAATTTTTTTTGAAATAGCCTAATTTGTTATCATTTGTAATAAAACTTTCATTATTATTATATATTTAGAATAAAAAGAGATTTTAATTTATAAGCTAATGTATATGATTTAGCGAGTTTTAAAAAAGTACATAATCAATATTTTTTTAAAATCACCTAAAATCAATTTTTTTAAACTCTAGTTAATCAGTTGTTTCCTTAATTTTGAAATATTTAAAGGATGATACTGAAGTTATATACAGAACAAAGTTTTCGATGATAATAAATTGAGAGCGAAGTGATAATAAATGAACATAGAATATAGTACCGTTTTTTTTTATATAATTGGAATTATATTTTTATTCTTTTTTGGAAGAATATTTGTTGGACCAATGAAATTAATTATGAAATTAGTATTTAAATGTGCATTAGGAGGCATAGTAATTCTTGTTATAAATCTTGTTGGAGGCATTTTTGGTTTTTGTATTGCTCTAAATCCTGTCACATCTTTTATGATAGGTACACTTGGAATTCCCGGTATTTGTTTGACTATAGTTTTAAAGAGCTTATTAAATATATAGTTTTTAAAATTACCATAAAGAGATTTCAAAAAATAACCTATACAGCATTCAAATCACAAATTCCCTCAAATCAAATTTTTTGAAACCGTAATTGATTAGTTATTTTTTAGGAATCACCTAATACAAAAGAGGAGGTTTATAAATGGGTAAAGTTGTTGAAATAAGATGGCATGGGCGTGGTGGACAAGGTGCTAAAACTGCATCATTGCTACTTGCCGATACCGCATTTAATACAGGAAAATTTATTCAGGGATTTCCAGAGTATGGACCTGAAAGAATGGGAGCACCAATTACAGCTTATAATAGAATTAGTGACGAGAAACTTACAATTCACAGTAATATTTATGAGCCTGACTATGTTGTGATAGTAGATGACACATTAATTACAGCGGTTGATGTAACTTCGGGATTAAAAGAGGATGGAGCTATTATAATAAATACAACAAAATCTTCAGATCAATTAAAACCTTTATTAAAGGGATATAAAGGAAAGATATGTACAATAGATGCGAGAACTATTTCAATTGATACAATTGGTAAATATTTTCCTAATACTCCTATGTTAGGGGCAGTTGTAAAAGTAAGCAAAGTAATGGACGAGCAGGAGTTCTTAAAAGATATGGTGGATTCATTCAAACATAAGTTTGCTAAGAAGCCTGAAGTTGTTGATGGTAATATAAAGGCTCTTGAAAGATCTTTGCAGGAGGTGAAAGTAATTTGAGTAAAGACAAACTAAAAGATGTTTCTACTGATGTAACTTGGAAAGAGACCACGATAGGAGGAACGATACCTTATGCGGGAAATGCACATCTTTATAAAACCGGCGATTGGCGTTCAATGAAGCCTATTTGGGTTGTGGAAAAATGTACTCAGTGTTTATTGTGCTATCCGGTGTGTCCTGATACGGCAATATTGATTAACAAAGAAGGTAAAAGGATAGATTTTGATTATGACCACTGCAAAGGTTGCGGCATATGTGTTGAGGTTTGCCCTTTTGACGCAATTAGGTTTTATGAGGAAGGAAAAGAGGAGGTGTAGAATATGTCAATTAGAGAAAGAATGAGTGGTAATGAAGCTGTAGCTATTGCTATGAAACAAATAAACCCTGATGTTGTTGCTGCTTTTCCTATTACGCCTTCAACTGAAGTCCCTCAATATTTTTCAACTTACGTTGCAGATGGTGTTGTAGATTCTGAATTTGTAGCAGTAGAATCAGAACACAGTGCTATGTCTGCTTGTGTGGGCGCACAGGCTGCCGGTGGAAGAGCTATGACTGCTACCTCAGCAAATGGTTTGGCTCTCATGTGGGAAATTCTTTATATTGCATCAGCATCAAGATTACCGATAGTAATGGCATGTGTAAACAGGACTTTGTCAGGACCTATAAATATTCATAACGATCATAGTGACTCGATGGGAGCTAGGGATTCAGGCTGGATTCAATTGTATTCGGAGAACAATCAGGAAGCATATGACAATATGTTAATGGCACATAGAATAGGAGAACATTCTGATGTACTACTACCTGTAATGGTTTGCCAGGATGGATTTATTACATCCCATGCCATAGAAAACATTGAATTGGTTGAGGATGACAATGTAAAAGCTTTTATTGGTGAGTATAAACCAGAAATGAATTTATTAAACAAAGAAAACCCAATAGCTGTGGGTCCTCTAGATCACTTTACTCATTGCTTTGAACATAAGAGGCAACAGGCACAGGCAATGGTAAATGCAAAAAAAGTTATTTCTGAAGTAGCTGAAGATTTTTATAAGATGTCAGGAAGAAAATATGAACTATTTGAAGAATATAATGCTGATGGTGCCGAAGTAGCGATGATTATACTAAATTCTACTGCCGGTACCGCTAAATATGTTGTTGATAAGTATAAAGCACTAGGTAAAAAAGTTGCCGTCATAAAGATAAGAGTATTCAGGCCTTTTCCTGTCGATGAAATAGCAGATGCACTAACAAAGTATAAAGCTATTGCAATAATGGACAAGTCGGAAGGGTTTAATGCAGCGGGAGGCCCTTTGTTTACTGAAGTAACAAGTGCAATGTATGCTAAAGGAGTTCTTTTACCAAAAGTAATCAATTATATCTACGGGATTGGTGGAAGAGATGTTAAGTCCACAGATATTGAGATTGTAGCTAATAAATTATTAGAAATTCTAAATACAGGTGAGGTAGATTCAGTATACAACTATCTTGGTGTAAGAGAATAGGAGGTGTGATAAATGGCGTATAATCTTAAGGAAGTTGCTAAAAAACCGGAAAGATTAACCGGTGGACATAGGATGTGTGCAGGATGTGGAGCACCGGTAGTTGTAAGACAAATATTGAGAGCTTTAAAACCTGAAGATCATGCTGTTATAGGTGCTGCAACGGGATGCTTGGAAGTAAGTACGTTTATATATCCCTATACTGCATGGAGGGACTCTTTTATACACAATGCTTTTGAAAACTCTGCATCAACAGTATCAGGGGCTGAAGCTGCCTATGTAGCAATGAAAAGGAAAGGTAAAATAAGTAATGATACAAAATTTATAGCATTTGGCGGTGATGGGGGAACATACGATATTGGTTTACAGTCACTTTCGGGAGCAATGGAGAGAGGGCATGATATGGTTTATGTATGCTATGATAATGAAGCATATATGAATACTGGTATTCAAAGGTCATCTGCAACACCAATATATGCAGATACTACCACTTCACCGGCGGGAAGAGAAATACATGGAAAGCAACAGTGGAGAAAAGACCTCACACAAGTAATGGTTAATCACCATATTCCTTATGTTGCTCAAACAGCTGCTATAGGAAACATGAAGGATTTGTATGAAAAAGCGGAGAGGGCAATTTATACAAAAGGGCCTACCTTTATGAATGTTTTGGCACCATGTCCAAGAGGATGGCAGTATAATACTCCTGATCTTATGAAAATTAATAAGTTGGCAGTTGAGACATGTTTTTGGCCTTTATATGAAGTTATAGATGGTAAATATAAATTGAACTATAAACCTAAAAACAAATTGCCTGTAAAAGATTTTTTAAAAGTCCAAGGGAGATTTAAGCATTTATTCAAGACAGGAAATGAACATATGATAGATGAAGTGCAGACAGAAGTTGATAAGAGATGGGCAGAACTTTTAAGATTGGCAGAAGAAAATTAAATCCTCCTCACAAGATTAAATTTGAAATAGTAAAATAACGAGTTTAGTAAAAGGGATGCTTTGTAAGTATCTCTTTCTTTTTATATGTACAGTTGGGTATATAATCTTACTGTTTTGGATGTGGTTTGAAAGTGCTAAACTATATAACAAATTGCAAGAAAAATTCATGGAACTTTACCTGTAGTTTTTATTTCATGGAGTTAGAAGAAATAGTGAAGAGAGATAACGACAAAAACAAACAAGACTTCATAATTCCAATAATTTTGGACTTTGTTTTTTGAAGAAAAGATGTTAAAATATAAAGAGTAGTAAAAACTTTGTTTAAAATTTAACATATGACACTTATATAATTCTTACTTGTAATACTATTTTAGTCATCATAGCTGAAAGCTCCAAATAAAGCACTAAATATGTTACGATGATATGGAATATACAAGATAAGATTATTATGTACTTGTTAATGTATTTTGTATACACTATAATGTATACAATCTTTACAAGTAGGTTGTAAAATGTTAAAATAAATTGCCAAATAGTATAAAGGGGGAAGTGTAAAATGTCAAGACCTAAAAAATCGATGGACGGCAATACAGCTGCTGCGCATGTGGCGTATGCTTTTACTGATGTTGCTGCCATTTATCCAATTACGCCTTCAAGTCCAATGGCTGATTATATTGACCAATGGTCTGCTTTAGGTAGGGAAAATATTTTCGGTAATCAAGTTGATGTTGTTGAGCTTCAATCTGAAGCAGGTGCTGCGGGAACGGTTCACGGTTCTCTTGCTGCCGGAGCTTTAACTTCAACATTTACAGCTTCACAGGGACTTCTTTTGATGATACCTAATATGTATAAAATTTCTGGGGAATTATTACCAGGTGTGTTTCATGTATCGGCTCGTACTGTAGCTACACACGCTTTAAGTATCTTTGGTGACCATAGTGATGTATATGCTTGTCGTCAGACAGGTTTTGCTATGTTAGCTGAATCAAATCCTCAAGAAGTTATGGACTTAAGTGCAGTTGCACATCTTGCTGCAATTGAAGGTAAGGTACCATTTGTTAGTTTCTTTGATGGATTCCGTACTTCTCATGAAATTCAAAAAATTGAAACATGGGATTATTCAGATTTAAAAGAAATGTGTAATATGGATGCAGTAAAAGCTTTCCGTGAACATGCTCTAAATCCTGAGAATCCAAAAATGCGTGGTTCACACCAAAATGGAGATATTTTCTTCCAACACCGTGAGGCATGTAATACGACATATGATAATTTGCCAGCTATTGTTGAAAAATATATGGCAAAAGTTAATGAAAAGCTTGGCACCAATTATGATTTATTTAACTATTACGGGGCACCTGATGCTGACCGTGTTATTATTTCAATGGGATCATTTTGTGATGTAGTTGAAGAAGTAGTAGATTACTTAAATGCTAATGGTGAGAAAGTTGGACTTATAAAGGTTCGCTTATATCGTCCTTGGGTTTCAGAAAGTTTTCTTAAAGTACTTCCTAAGACAGTTAAGAAAATTGCAGTACTTGACCGCACAAAAGAGCCTGGTTCATTAGGTGAACCATTATTCCTTGATGTTGCTACAACACTTCGCGAGGCAGGGCTCAATGATATTGTATTGACAAACGGGCGTTATGGACTTGGTTCTAAGGATACTCCACCGTCTTCAGTATTTGCTGTTTATACTGAACTTAAAAAGGATGATCCTAAGCCACGTTTTACAGTAGGTATAGTAGACGATGTTACAAACTTAAGTTTACCGGAAGTTAAGCCTGCTCCTATTACGGCAGCTGACGGTACTGTAGAATGTAAATTCTGGGGTCTTGGTGGAGATGGTACAGTAGGTGCTAATAAGAATTCCACAAAGATTATTGGAGACCACACAGATAAATATATTCAGTCATATTTCCAATATGATTCTAAGAAAACCGGTGGTATAACCATTTCACACTTAAGATTTGGTGATAAGCCAATTAAGAGTCCTTATTATATAAATCAGGCTGACTTTGTTGCATGTCACAATCCGTCATATGCTCTTAAAGGGTTTAAAATGGTTCAGGACGTTAAGCCGGGCGGAATTTTCATGATTAATTGTCAGTGGTCAGATGATGAGTTGTCCACTAAATTAAATGCTGCTACTAAGAAATATATAGCAGATAACAATATTCAGTTATATACGATAAATGCTATTGATAAAGCAATTGAAATTGGTATGGGTAAACGTACTAATACAATTCTTCAATCTGCATTTTTCAAATTAGCTAATATAATGCCGATAGATGATGCAATAAAATATATGAAAGAAGCTGCAAAGAAATCCTATGGTAAAAAGGGTGATGCAATTGTTGAAATGAACTACAAAGCAATTGATGCAGGTGTAAGCGCAGTTCATAAAGTAGATGTTCCGGCTTCATGGGCTAATCCTGAAGCAGATGCTCTAGCTCCAGATATTTCAGGTCGTCCTGAGACGGTTAAAATGGTTAAGGAACTTATGAATCCGATTGCGTTAATGGATGGTGATAGTCTTCCAGTATCTGCTTTTATAGATATTCCAGATGGACAGTTTGAGCATGGTGCTGCAGCTTACGAAAAGCGTGCTACAGCAGTAATGGTACCTGAGTGGGATTCTGAGAAGTGTATTCAGTGTAATAGTTGTTCATTTGTATGTTCTCATGCTACAATTAGACCATTTATGCTTAATGAGGAAGAAGTAAAAGCTGCTCCTTCAAATATCAAACTTGCTGACACAAAGCCTAAGGCTAGTGAGTATAAGTTTACAATGAGTGTAACTCCTATGGATTGTATGGGATGTGGAGAATGTATTACAGTATGTCCTAAAGATGCTATTAAAATGGTTCCAAGAGAGTCTCAAGATCATGAGCAGCCAGTATTTGATTATTTGGTTGCAAATGTAGGTAAGAAGCCTGGAATACCAGCTGAAACTACTGTTAAGGGATCACAGTTTAATCAACCTCTTCTTGAGTTCTCAGGAAGTTGTGCAGGTTGTGCTGAAACATCTTATGGTCGTTTAATTACTCAGTTATTTGGTGAGCAAATGTATATAGCAAATGCTACAGGTTGTTCTTCTATTTGGGGAGGTCCTGCTGCAACTAGTCCGTATACGGTAAATAAAGATTCTAAAAAAGGTCCTGCTTGGGCAAATTCATTGTTTGAAGATAATGCAGAGTATGGATTTGGTATGCACCTTGGTCAAAAAGTTATTCGTGAACAATTAATAGTGAGACTTGAGAAGATAGCTGCTTCAGACAAAGCTTCTGACGAACTCAAAGCTTCTATTGCTAAGTTTATAGAAACTAAGGATAGTACAAAAGAAAACACACCTGCTACTGATTCGTTAATTGCCGAGCTTGAAAAGGCTGCTAAAGCAGGTTGCGAACTTTCAAAAGAAGTTCTTGATAAAAAGCAATATCTTGCTAAGAAATCTGTATGGATCTTAGGTGGTGACGGATGGGCATATGATATAGGATTTGGAGGTCTTGATCATGTGCTTGCTACAGGAGAAAATGTAAATGTTATGGTATTTGATACAGAGATGTATTCAAATACAGGTGGTCAGGCTTCTAAAGCTTCTACAATAGGAGAGGTTTGCCAATTTGCTGCAGCAGGTAAAGAGATTGGAAAGAAAAGCCTTTCTGAAATAGCTATGAGTTATGGGTATGTTTATGTAGCACAGATTGCTCTTGGTGCAAATCCAGCTCAAGCAGTTAAGGTTATAGCTGAGGCAGAAGCTTATAATGGACCATCATTAATTATTGCCTATGCACCTTGTGAACTTCATGGCGTAAAAGGTGGAATGAGTCATTGTCAGGATGAAATGAAGAAAGCTGTTAAATCCGGATACTGGAATCTATTCTCTTTCAATCCTGCGCTTAAGGCAGAAGGATTGAATCCGTTTAAATTATCATCTAAACCTGGTGATGGAACTTATCAAGAATTCTTAAACAATGAGACACGTTTTACACGTTTGACACGTGCATTCCCAGAAAGAGCAGATGAACTCTTTAAGAAATCTGAAGACGCTGCTAAAGAGCGTTATGAGCATTTATTAAAGTTAGTTGAACTTTATAAGTAATATAGATATTATAAAAAATGCCGTACTATTTTATAGTATGGCATTTTTTGTGCTTATGAAAGCATTAATCTTAAAGAATTTTTGAACTGTAGAAGAGGTAGAGTTTTGAAGATGGTATAAAAATGTAGTAAAATAATATTTAAGAATTAGATTTAAGGTTATTTCAAAAAAACTTTGCAGCTACGGTTTCAAAAAAGCTACATTTACATTTTTTGCATTGCAAAATAATGTTCCTCTGTTTGGAAGGCTTTAGTCTTCCATGTTGAGCTCTGTGGCCTAAATACTGTAAGGGTTATTTTCTGAAACCGCATAAATGGTTAGTTTAAACACCTAGATCATGCTTACTTTTTAGCACTTTTAGTAATATATTTTATTTATTGATTTAGGTGCTTTGGGTTGATAGAAAAAAACCCATGAGGCTGTACTTGCAGAAAAAATTGCAAGTATAGTCAAAAAAATAGTAATTACTTCAAATACTTTTTTCATTCAATTGTACCCCCCTATTTATATATATATATCTTTATTTTTAAGCGATTAAAAAAAAATTGGTCAACTGCGGTTAAAAAAATTCTATTCGATTTTTTGCATTGCAAAATAATGTCCCTCTATATGGAAGCTTTAAGGTTCCTTGAGGGGCTTTTTATCTAAATATTGTATAGGTTATTTTTTGAAACAGCCTTATATTTATATTATGATTTGTAAAATTATATATTACCCCTAATTATGTTTTGTTTCTAAATGAGTTTTAAGACTATCTATAGCGTCTTTTGCTTCCTTTATATTATCTTCCTTCATAAGGTTTGATATATATTCTATATTCTGTAGAAATTCATTATTATTTAATCTATTTTTATTCCTATAATAATCATTTGTATTTTTTACAGCTAGAGTGAGAATAACAGTTACAAACAGAGTTAAATATATATTTGTCCTAATTAGAAAATTATCTATGGACAAAGTGTTGTCTATACCACCAAAAACAACCATTTTAGTTAAGAGAAAAGATAGAAATACAAGTGTTCCGATTGATAAAACATAGACTACAAGTTGTATATAATATTCCTTATTTTTAATGTTCTTATTTTCAAAATCAATCACTCTAAAATTAAATTTATAGAATAAATAAATTAAAATTAACTGAAGTAAGCGAGATGGTAGTGAAATAAGAAATAGTAAGTGTATATCTGAATAAATGTGTTCTATAATATTACCAATAAAAGGATCGGCGAGCGAAAAAAACAATACTTCTGTAATAACTAGAATTACAAGTCCAAATATTGATGAAATAATTGATTCATAAAGCTTTAGTTTTAATACAAATATAAAAAGCAAAGGAGTAATAAATAGGTATAATAAAAGAACCTCAACATCAGAAACTAAATTTCCAAAATAAATAGAAAATGCTGCAGATAGTATAGAATATATTAAAATCCTTATTATGTTTTTTTTGTTTTCTGTTAAATAAGAAAACTTACCAATTGTTAGGATGCTTAGTATTCCTATTAATAATGATTCAGGAAAGCTTATTAGTATAAAAGTTAAATATGGGTTATTCACAACAACACATCCTTATATTAAGTATTATAAAAAACTGATACATATAAGTCAATTATTTCCTTGAAGTTTATAGTGATTTCTTATTGCAAAATTATTTATAGCTTTCTATTTCACTTGCTATTGTCTTTATAAGGAGACTTAAAGTGTGGGTATTAATTCCTTTCATTTTAGCCTCAATTACAGCTTTTAGGTACGGAAGATTCTCTTTATTTATAACAAATTGCCTTACATCTTCAGATAAATTAGAAAACTTTATATATTCGTTACTAAACTCATCATGAACCGACTGTAATAAGTTTTCCCTATATATTTTTTTCTCTTTAATAAAAGTTTCTTCCGTATTATAGTTTAACCAGAAGTCTGCACTTACTTGGGCATACTTACTCAGGATATTTAGTGTTCCAGGGAAAGGCTGTATATCTCCATTTAAGTAACTTCTAATTTGATTAGTCATTATATTGTATCCTGTTTTTTCATATATATCATTTGATAGTTCTTCAACACTCATATTACCCATTGCGAGCTTTAGATTATTTGCAAATATGTTCAAATCAAAGGTTTTAGCAAAATGGTAATTATCACTTAAATATCCTGCGGTTTTCATGAGTTCCTCATAAGGATAGTTGTATGCTTTTGATATTATTTTTAGCATTTCTGGTTTAGGGTTTGAGTCTTTTCCGGTTCTAGGATCCTTGCCTTTTTCTAGAATGCTCAAATATGAGTAGCTAATACCCATATTTCTAGCAGCTTGTCTTATTGACCAATTTTTACTTAGTCTTATTTCCCGAAAAAGTTTTCCTAAGTCACTCACTAAATCACCTTGTTTAACAATTATTTACTCTATAACAATATATAATAATTTATATAAATTGTAAATAAAAATAGAGGAAAATGTTAATAATTATTAGGTTGTATAGAGTTTTTTATTTTGCAATTTAAAAGGATACGGAGAGTAAATAGAGTTTTTACAAGAAGTTATAGATAAAAGGAGTTTCAAAAAAAATACATATTTATTATATCTAGTACAAAGTCTATGATTGGAAACTTTTAAGTTTCCAATTCATAGGAACATTATTTTGCTATGCAAAAAATGGCATCGAAGTATTTTAAATTTAACTTGATTAGTTATTTTTTAGAGTTTGTCTAAAAAAATAAAACCATATATTGACATGATGCATAGTATAAGTTAAACTGATGTATGGTGACAAAGTTATAATATTACTAAATAGTTATAAGATATATTTTTCACTAAATGTATTTGATAAAGGCAGATTTTAATACTTGATTATTAAGGTAATTCTAAATAATAACTTAACAGGGTACATAAGGTTTCAAAAAATCTGATATTTTGTTTTTAGTATTGCAAAATATTGTTCCTCTGTTTGAAGGCTTTAAGCTTTAGCAATGGACTTTATGACTCAAATACTTTTTAGAATATTTTTTGAGACTGCCTAATATATATCTGACTATAAGAGTTAAAATATATACTGGAAAAGACTTTATGACTTTTATAATTATTTTTTATAATAAATACATATAGTAAAAAGGTTTCTATTTAATGATAAATTTACTCAAATTTTATATGAAAGGTGATTAATTAAAAATGTCATATATAAAGAAAAGACTCCTTTGTGAATCAGTTAAATTTATTGAATTATGCCAAAAAAAGGTATTAAGTGGGGAAATTAATATTTCTACATATGTTTTACTTTCGAATGTGAAAATTGATTTTTTAAAAAGCTTTTTAAATGCAAACTATTATGATGTATACTTTGGTGAAGAGTTTTCAAATAGGATGAAAAAGCTTTTTGCAATGGATTATATAGTAAAATGTGGTGTGTTTTCAGATGTAAAGAATGAAATTCAGTAAATATTACTTTTTTCAACTAATACGATTTTTTAGTTTTTTAATTAAAATTGTATTAAATTAGTTTTTATGAGTGCGCCCATTGAGCGATTAGGGAGTTTCAAAAAAATACCTATTCATTATTTCTGTTACAAAGCCTATCAAATCGAATTTTTTGAAACCCCAGTTGACCAGTTATTTATTTTAAATTCCCTAAGTTCAAAAAATTAGTATTAAATTTAACCATCCTTTGTAATTTTTCATTTTTATTAAGGGAGTTTCAAAAAAATACATATTCAATAATTTGAGCAAAAAACCCTTTATGGAAGCTTTTAAGCTTCCAGGCATAGGAACATTATTTTGCTATGCAAAAAATGGCAATCGAATTTTTTGTAACTCCAGTTGCTCAGTTATTTATTTGATTCTGCCTAAAAACTAAAAACAAGAGCATATGAAGTATTGAAACAAATACTGCAAAGTTTTTTAGGTTCGATTATAATTTGAATGTTTCTAGGTTGTTCCAAAAAATAGCTGGTCAATTGCGGTTTCAAAAAATCTAGATTGAAGGGCTTTATGACCTGAATACTGTATAGGTTATTTTTTGAAACCGCCTTATAGTATGTAAAAATAAAAATCAAAAAAGCAATTCTAGCAGCCATTTAATTTGCATATATTTAGATTGACGGTCTGTACCAAAAAAGTGGAGGTCAAATTACTATGACTGATATACAAAAAGAAATATCCAGAGAATTTGATTTTACAGTACAAAATATAATTCCTTTTAAGGATTTTTTTATTATTGATGGTTCCATAGGGAAAAAGGTTTTAAGAAAAGTAAATTATTCCCCAGAAAGAATCTGTTTTATTCATGGAGCCAAGGAGCATTTAGTCAGAAAGAATTTTTGTAATTTAGATAGATTTATATGTACTAAAGGAGGAGTTCCATATGTGGAGATTGATGGCATTTATTATACAATAACTGAATTTGTACAGGGTAAGGAATGTGACTTTGACCAAAGGGAACATGTAGAAAAAGCATCAATGGCTCTTGCTAAAATGCATAATTGTTCTAGAGGATATATACCACCTCAGGAGTGTCTTATAAAGGATGATTTAGGAAATCTGCCTGCTTTGCTTATCAAAAGGCTTGAGGAGATTAAAAGAATTAAAAAATTAGCGAAAAAAGAAAAAGGCAAGCTTGACTACTTAATACTGAAATATATAGATTACTTTTATAATTTGGGTGAAGATGCAATAAATATGATCAAGAAATCAAATTACAATGAGTTAGTTGAAAAGACAAGAAAAGAAAAGTTATTTTGTCATCATGATTATACCCACAGTAACATAATTATAAAAAGAGATGAAACATCAATTATAAATTTTAATTTATGTGCTTTTGAATTGAAAGTTTATGACATAGCAAACCTGCTAAGGCGAAAAATGAGAAAATGTTATTGGGATATAAATGAGGCGAAAGTTATTATTGATGCCTATAAGTCAATTGAACCTATTTCTGAAGAGGAATTTTTTATTATGAAGATAATGTTACAATTTCCACAAAAGTTCTGGAGGGTGGTAAATAAATATTACAACAGCAGAAGGAGTTGGAGAGACAAATCTTTCTCAAGGCAGTTTGATGAAGTTATAGATGAAATTGAACACCACAAAAAGTTTCTTCATAAATATGATTATCTATGCTGAATAATTCAATAAAACAATAAGCTATAACACACCTAGAATATGAAAAGATAGTAGTAAACAACACCAATAAAATAAACTAGGCAAGAACAAATAAATAAATGAGCAACTGGAGTTTCAAAAAATTCAATTGTCATTTTTTGCAAAGCAAAATAATGTACCTATTATGGAAGCTTAAAAGCTTCCATAATAGGATTTGTAACAAAAATAATGAATAAGTATTTTTTTGAAACTATCCCAATTAAAAGTAGAACCTGTTTAGTGTCAAATGACGGAATTCTTAAATTTAAGCATTGGGAAAAGCTTCCGGAAATAAAGCCCCTTGGCTTTTTTCTCTTTCACTTCGTTCGAAAGAGTTGAAACTTGTGTAGAAGGCTTGATAAAGCGGTTTCAAAAAAATATAATAGGTAGTATTTAGGTTACAAAGCCTATCAATCTAGATTTTTTGAAACCGCAATTGACCAGCTGTTTTTAGCAGCAGCTTTAATATAAAAAAGGCATAAGGTTATTGTTTTATATTTTTTAACTTCTATATCCAGATGAATATTACTTCTTAAAAAATAAAATTAAATAGTGTAAAATATTTTTTTAAAGAAAAATATAGATCTTTAAACTTGAAATTTTCTAAGGATTAAATTAGCATTTACACTACGCTCCCAAAAATCTAAATGGTTGTCAGTAATGTATAAGACACTAAAATAGTCCTTTTATAACACCTGAAGCATCGATATCAATTTTTTCAGCTGCAGGAACTTTAGGTAGCCCTGGCATTGTCATTATATTACCTGTTAGTGCAACGATAAACCCTGCCCCTGCAGAAACTTTTAATTCTTTAACAGTTATATCAAAGTCTTTGGGTCTTCCTAAAAATGATGGGTTATCTGACAGGGAGTACTGAGTTTTTGCCATGCATATAGGTAATTTATCGAGCCCCATACTTTCAATTTTACTAATTGCTTTATCAACCTGTGGTGAATATAAAACTGATTTTGCTCCGTAGATTTCCTTTGCTATAGTTTCTATCTTTTCCTTAATTGTTTGATTTATATCGTAGATTGGTTTAAAGTTTGCTGAAGTTGTGTTTATAAGTTGAACGAGTTTTTCGGCAAGGTCCTTACCTCCTTCTCCACCCTTTAAAAATACTTCTGACAATGCAACTTCAACATTCATATCTTTACATCTTTTTTTAATATATGAAATTTCTTCTATCGTGTCACTTTCAAAGTGGTTTATGGCTACAATTACAGGTACTCCGAATTTTTTAATATTTTCTATATGTTTTTCTAAGTTAACGAATCCCAATTTTAAAGCATTAAGGTTTTCTAAAGCAAGTTCTTCTTTTTGTGCCCCACCATTGTATTTTAATGCTCTTATTGTAGCTACAAGCACAACTGCATCGGGCTTGAGCTCACCCATTCTACATTTGATGTTAAAAAACTTCTCAGCCCCAAGATCGGCTCCAAATCCAGCTTCTGTTATGCAATAATCTGCAAGCTTTAATGCTGTTTTTGTTGCCATTATACTGTTGCATCCATGGGCAATATTTGCAAAGGGTCCTCCATGCATAATTGCAGGTGTGTTTTCTAAAGTTTGAATAAGATTTGGTTTAATTGCATCTTTAAGTAAAAGAGTCATAGCACCATTAACTTTTAAATCCTTTGCAGTTACTGGATTACCATCATAGTTGTATCCAATAATTATTTTACCAAGGCGTTCTTTTAAATCCATGATATCCATAGCAAGACATAAAATAGCCATTACTTCAGAGGCTACAGTAATCTGAAAACCATCCTCTCTAGGCATGCCGTTAGTTTTTCCACCAAGAGCCACAATAGTGCTTCTTAAAGCACGATCATTCATATCCATTGCTCTTTTCCATACTATTTGACGTATATCAATATTAAGACTGTTTCCTTGGTGAATATGGTTGTCTATAGCGGCGGACAATAGATTATTAGCAGCTGTTAGAGCATGCATATCTCCAGTGAAGTGAAGGTTTATATCTTCCATAGGAACAACTTGGGAATACCCTCCGCCTGCTGCACCTCCCTTAATGCCCATAACAGGACCTAATGAGGGTTCTCTTAACGCGATTATTGTTTTATTGCCTAATTTTGACATGGATTGACCTAATCCTATGGTAGTTGTTGTTTTGCCTTCACCTGCAGGAGTAGGATTTATTGCTGTTACCAATACTAATTTACCGTCTTCTTCATTTTTTAGTTTTTTCCATAAATCATTAGAAAGTTTAGCTTTATACTTTCCGTATAATTCGAGTTCGTTTTCCGAAATATCAAGCTTTTTTGCAATATCAACAATTGGATCCATCTTACATGATTGTGCTATTTGAATATCTGTCTGCAATTACATTACCTCCTAACGTAATACTAATTATTGGGACTTAGGGAGTTTTAAAAAAATACATATCCAATAATTTAGTTGTAAAGCTCATTATCAAAGATTTTAAGCCTCTAAGCATAGGACATTATTTTACCACCATAAAAAATTGTAATCAAATTTTTTGAAACTCCAGTTGCAAAGCTTTTTTGATTTTGCCTTAAAATTCTTATTGTTCCTTAGCATTCAATGCATTTTAAGTTAAGTGATTCTTATAGTCTATTATAACTTTTTATAAATACTATTTTCAATAGCCACATTGTTTATTGTACAAATCTTTTAAATGGTATCGCTATTAGTACATTATTTTGCTTTGCAAAAAATGATAATCAAATTTTTTGAAACTCCAATTGATCAGTTATTTTTTTGATTTTGCCTTATTTTAGGATTAGTCTATTTATTAAAGCACATAAAAGGTAAATATTTCATATTATGTATAGTAGAGCAGCATATATTGAGAGGGTAGATTTTATGAGCAAAATAAATATTGGGGATATTGTAGGCAGAAAATCCTATGATTCAGATATCCTCTTTAAGGTGGTTGACATCAAAAATGAGGATGGGAAGGATACAATCGTTTTGAGAGGCATTTGTTATAGACTTGAAGCTGACGCTCCTGAAGCAGATCTTGTTATACAGAAGGATGCTTATGTAAGAGAATACAATGAAAAGATGATCAACAAAGTCAATGTAAAAATTAGATGCTCTCGGCCTTCCATACATAGGACTATGAAAAAGATTCTGTCATGGGCAGCACACAAATAAAGATATAAAGTGATAGTAAAAAAATAACTGAAAAAGTTTTTCGAGAAAAATATAGGAAACATATTGCTGCTAAATTAGTGGATAACATTTAAAAATATATATTTAATGCAAAATAAAGGAAAGCGCAATTACTAGGGGCTATGATTACTGTTATTACTGGATTTAAAGGTATAGGTACCAAAGAAGCGAGTGACAAAAGGCAGGTGCAGATATCCATTAAAACCATACAGACATTAGGATTAAAAAAAAAACACTTGACATCAACAATTTTTCCTTGTTATAATATATATTTTTTTGACAAGTTGTTATAATTGTGATATAATGTTGCAAACAGAAGATGAGGTGAGTCAAATATGGAGAAGAGCAGCTTGTTTCAAATTAAGAGAGATATAGAAACATGCATCGGGCAAAAGATACAGTTAAAAGCCAATAAAGGCAGAAAAAAGGCTTTTATCAAAGAAGGAATACTTGAAAACTCCTATCCTAGCATCTTCGTAGTAAAATTTGAAAACGATTACGAGGCAACAAGAAGAGTTTCATACAGTTATACAGATATACTTACGAAGGCTGTCGAGATTGTTATATGTAAGGATAACAAGAAGATTCAAGTAAGCTAAGGTGTCTAGTGTATAGAGGATAAAAATTAAAACTAAAGTTTAAAAATAAAAGAGTTCTATGGCAACATAGAGCTCTTTTATTTTTATTATGTGGAATATTTTATATACCTTGTCATATATATTAGTAAAGGTGCGTAGATCAGATTTATATTCACAGGTTTCTCATATAAGGTGATTGCTAATAAATAATTGGTCAATTTATATTTCAAAATTTGATTTTATGCGGTTGGAACTATAAACTTTGACTAAAGAATTTTTTGAAACACCTTATTGAACTCCTAATATCAATGTTAAATACGAATTGGGGGCCAATATAAAAAATGGGAAAATATTTTTGTTTAGAGGAGGATTGGATATGTCTCTTGAGCTTGTAAAAGAAACAATTAAAATTAATAATCTCATGGGAGAAGATACTGCACAGACAGTAATTGAAAATGACATAATAGTTCCTGACACAAATCCTGACGCTAATCGTATTCTTTTGATAGACGGCGAAGTATATGAGAGAAGCTCGGAGGTTTTACAGGATAAAGTTGCTGTAAATGGTGCTATCCGTTATAAAATACTTTATATTTCAGATGATGACAGTCATAAGGTTAGAAGCATTAATACCAGTAATGATTTTTCGTATAGTGTTGATGTATTAAATGCAAATTTTGGACAGAAGGCAAATGTAAAGTGTGACATAGAACATATAGACTATGAGATTTTGTATGGAAGAAAAATTCAGGTTAAAGCAATAGTAAAGTTTGATGTAAAGGTATGTGAGGAAGTTGAAAAGGATTTTGTAAATAACATCACTGGACTTGAAGATATTGAGATATTGAAAGACAATATTGATGTAGACAGTGTATTAGCAGAAAATAATTCTTACTGTAATGTTAATGAGTCCATTGAAATTCCTGCTGGAAAACCGACTATAAAAGAAATATTGAGAAGTGATGTAAAAGTAGCGGGAAAAGATTATAAGATATCCGACAATAAGATAATTGCTAAAGGTGATTTGAATATACTTACACTATACATAGCTGATGATGAAGATAATAGTATTCAGTTTATGGAACATGAATTGCCTTTTACACAGTTTATTGAGGTTCAAGGTGTTAATGATGCATGTGAGTGTGAAGTAGATTATAAGGTTTTAAACTATTCTTTTAAACCAGAAGAAGATAATGACGGTGAACTTAGAAACTTAAATGCTGAAATTGAATTGATGCTTAAGGCTCAAGCATATGAAAAAAAGAAAGTGGATGTGCTATCTGATGCATACAGCTTAAGCAGAAAGCTAAATATGGAACAGAAACCTTTTAAAACAAAAAAAGTAGTAGATAAGGAAAGAAATCAAATTATTATAAAGGAGACAGTTTTTATTGATGGAGGTAATCCTGAAATAGCTGAAGTATTCAATGTTCTTTCAAAACCAAGCATGTTAGAATGCAATATAGGAAACGGCAATGTAACTTTAGAAGGTGCGGTTATAAATAGTATATTATATGTGGCGAATAATAGTGAACAACCAATTTCATGTTATGATTGTGAAGTGCCATTTAAGCAAAATGTTGATATTGAAGAAATAAATTCTAATATGAATTGTGAAGTTGACCTTGAAGTTGAGCATTGTAATTACAGTATGGTATCTGCTAATGAGGTTGAAATAAGAGTAATCATGAATGTTTGTATAAAAGTTATCAATACAGTTAATTTGCCGCTAGTTACAAAAGTTTCTGAGAGCTCCTTTGAAGAAAAGAATAGTGAGTGTCCAAGTGTAACCATTTATTTTTCACAACCTGAAGATAATATGTGGAAAATTGCAAAAAAATATTCAACAACTGTGGATAACATTAAAAAAATAAATAATATGTGTGAAGACGATAATATTCTTCCGGGACAGCAAATTATGATTCCAAGAAGAGCTGATTTTTTACAGTGAGTTACAAAAAACAACATTCAATAATTCAGATACAAAGCGTATTAGATCAGTTTTTGAAACTCAAATTGAAAAGCTGTTTGTATAATGTGGTGTGCATATATATATGCACACCCTTCTAAATTCTTAACATCAAAAAACCTTAAACACCTGAATTGTGAAAGGGGTGTGATTAACCTTTTTGTAACATGTTATGGAAAGAACATCTGCGTAGAGGTTTAGAGAATGTTAACGAGGCGAAGGATTAGTCGAATCACTGTTCTACTTAGAAGCGAGTTTTGATTCGACCCGTAGCTTTTTTTACATTCTATTAGCCTAGGTTTATAGGCGAGCAGTGTAGCGTAGCGAAACGACCAGCCTCGGAGCTTTAGTTCTTGCAATAGTATGTTGCAAAATCAAAAACTGCACCCTTGTGAAAGGTTTAAGTCGAAAAAATTTCAAAAATAATGTATTTAAGTTGAAAAAATTTCAAAAATAATGTAAAATCATCGTGGAAGTGTGTTAAAAATAAATAACAGGGGGTTAACAAATGAAAATTTGTCCTAAATGTGGTTATTCAAATGAAGAGCTTGCTGCTGTGTGTAGTGGTTGTGGTTCTTCTTTGAATGATGGTGCAGAAATGACAGGTCAGTTCAATACAAACGAAAGTAACGATTTGCCGGTACAGGCTAGAACTAATGGTTTTGCAATTGCGTCGTTGGTTCTTGGTATTTCGTCTTTACCTCTTGTGTGTTGTTGCTATATTGGTGTGTTGACAGGAATACTTGCGGTTGTTTTCGGGTTTTTAGCAAAAAATAAGATAAATTCTTCAAATGGTTTACAAAAAGGAAATGGAATGGCTTTAGCAGGAATAATACTTGGTTTTGCAGGGATAGGATTTACTATAATACTGTTAATAATTGCAATGGTAGCACCTGATTTATATAGTAATGATTTGAACAAATGGCTTAACCAATTAGAAAACATGGAGAATGGGTATTGATTTTCTATTGTAATAAATTTGATGACTAGAAACCGAATTATCTTTTAGTGTATTTAAGGTTAATCATAAAAAGTGCTTTTTACCACTATGAGTTAAAAAACAATTGCATCAAAAAGCATTAATTATGAGTATTGCTGTTACGGCATTCCAATTTTGTGATTAGAGTCATGAAAGGGGAATGCCTTGTATTTATAAATAGAATTTTACATTAAGTGATTGTAATTAATGACAGGAAGACGATGAATGAAACAGTGTTCGCTATTTGATTATTTGAATGATGATTTAGCTGTTTTATGTGGCTGTTGCCGAGCACCTGTGACAGTAAAAGAGAGTGTAATTTACGATATATATACTTAAGGTTTTAAAACAAAACAGGAGAAGAGAGAAAAAAATTATGTCACAATCTACGATTATAGCAACTTATAAACGGTTAATAAACAAAGATAATATATTGAATATATCGTTTTTATTACTATGCCTTGTTCCTGTATTATTGTCATTTGTGCTTGTTACTAATGGAGAGGCTAATGCTTTGAAAATTGGTGGTAATTATTATCAAGCAGGAATGCCCTGTTTATTCCATAGTGTAACGGGATATAATTGCCTTACATGTGGAATGACTAGATGCTTTATATACATGAGTGATTTTAATATTAAAGCTGCTTGGGATATGAACGTTGCGGGTGTTCTATTATACATGTTCTGTTTACTACAAATTCCTTATAGAGTCATTGTGATTTTTCAACCCCAAATAAACAAACACAGGTTTATTGTATTACTTCAATATTTATTACTTGTTATAATTGGGACTGTTGCAGTTATTCGGTTTGTTGTACAGTTTTTTCACAGCTGAAGAATGAAAATGTAACTAAGTAAGGGGGTTTCAAAAAAGTGCATATTCATTATTTCTGTTACAAAGTCAATTATGGAAGCTTCCAAGCATAGGTACATTATTTAGAGCTGTGAAATAGGTTACATACACAAAGCTTCAAAACAAATGAAAAATCCTTCCATTAGCCTCGGAGCTTTATTCTTGGAATAATATGTTACAAAATCAAAAACTGCACCCTTCTAAACCTCCTAAAAGATTATGATTGAAAACGACGGGTATTTTGTATATAATATAGGAACGTGAATGTATTTAATTAAAATTTTTAAGTGGTAGAAAATTTTTTGCATTCACTTTTTGAATTTTTATGAAATTAGGTAAAATCAAAAAATAACTGATCAATTGGAGTTTCAAAAAATTTGATTATCATTTTTTGCAAAGCAAAATAATGTACCTATGCTTGGAAGCTTAAAAGCTTCCATAATGGGCTTTGTACCGGAAATATTGAATATGTATTTTTTTGAAACTTCCTTATAAAACATATATATATTGAGCTCAAATTAGTAGTGTAAAAATTAGGTCATTTCAAAAAATCTAGATTGATGGGTTTTGTGGCCTAAATACTGTATAGGTTATTTTTGAAACTGCCTTATAAGCTCAATATATGAGTATTTGTGTATTGCTAAATATAAATTAAGTACAAGGTGAAAAATGAATTCTATTTGTATAAAAGCAAGGGCAAAAATTAATTTGTCACTTGATGTTCTGAGAAAAAGGGAAGACGGATATCATGATGTTGAAATGATTATGCAGTCTATAAGATTACATGACAAAGTGTTTCTTGAGCCTGTAGAAGAGAAATGTATAAAAATATCTTGTGACAAGAGGTGGGTTCCGTCAAATAGTGACAATATAGCATATAAAGCTGCAAAGGCTTTAATGGACAAGTTTGACCTTCAAAAAGGTGTAGATATCAAAATAGTTAAAAACATACCTGTTGCAGCAGGACTTGCGGGTGGAAGTGCAGATGCAGCAGCTGTTTTAAGGGGAATGAATGAACTTTTTTCTCTGGATTTAAAGCAAGAAGAGCTGATGCAATTAGGAAAAGAAATAGGAGCAGATGTACCTTTTTGCCTAAAGGGTGGAACAATGTTGGCAGAAGGAATAGGCGAGGTGCTTACGGATATAAGACCTCTTAAAAATGTCTATATAGTGCTTGTAAAACCAAGAATTTCCGTTTCCACTGCATGGGTATATGAGAATTTGGAGATTGAAAGAATAAAATTACGGCCAGACACAGAGGCCCTTATTAGAATGATTGAAAGAATGGATATACAAAACCTTGGCAACAATATGATTAATGTTTTGGAAGCTGTCACTATTAAAAAGCATAAAATTATTTTTGAAATAAAAGAAAAGCTTGTTAGACTTGGCGCTTTTGGCAGCATGATGAGTGGAAGTGGCCCAACCGTTTTTGGTATTTTTGAAAGTAAACTTGTTGCTCACAGAGCTTATGAAGAAATCAACAGGGATGACAGGTGGAAATGTATTTTTACCGAAACATTTTGCGAGGAGAGATGAGATTAATATGGCTAATAAGCTTTCAAAGGTAAATTTAAATGATTATAAACCACTAAGAGAAGTAATCTTTGATACATTAAGAGAAGCGATTATAACCGGTGAGTTGAAGCCTGGAGAACGCCTAATGGAAGTTAAGCTTGCAGAGAAAATGGGTGTAAGCCGTACTCCTGTGAGAGAAGCTATAAGAATGCTTGAACTAGAAGGACTTGTTAATATGTATCCAAGAAAGGGCGCTCATGTTGCAGAACTTTCTGTAAAAGATATAATGGATGTTTTAGAGGTGAGAGCATCTATGGATAGTCTTGCTACAAGGCTTGCAGCTGAAAGAATTACAGATGAAGAGATCAAGGAGTTAAAGCAGATTCAGGCGCAGTTTGTAAACTATGCTGACAAGGATAATTTACAAGGAACTATAAAGAAAGATGTTGAATTTCATGAGTTGATTTATAGAGCTTCCAGAAATGATCGGCTTTTGCAGATAGCAAACAATCTTAGAGAGCAAGTTCAGCGTTTTAGAGTTATATACCTTAAGGACTATAGCAGCCCCAAAAATCTTATTAAGGAGCATGAGGAGATTTGTAGTGCCATATCAGCAAGGAATTTAGACATGGCACAAGAATTTGCTCAAACTCACATAAATAATCAAGAAAAGGTAATCATTAAAGCAATAAAGAATTTACAATAGGAGTAGGTATTTGATTAAGGGAGTTTCAAAAAAATATATTCAATATTTCTGTTATAAAAACTATCATAGAAGCTTTTAAGCTTACATGGATAGGAACATTATTGCGCTATGCAAGAAATGGCAATATATTTTATTGAAACTGCCTAAAGTGAATGTAAATGTATTTTAACAGATACAACTAAATTATTTCATATCCCATTTTAGAAATATGTGTTTTAATTTCTTGTGGTATTATATTATCAGGGTTATAATCAACTTTTAGTTGTTGGCTTTTTAAATTTATTGAAATATTCTGTATCCCGGTGAGGGATTTGATACTTTCCTGTATTTTAGTAGAACAGGCGCTGCACGAAATTGAAGGAACGTTAAATGTTACTGTTTGCATAATTGTCTCCTTTTTTTTTATTTTTGATTATAAAAATCAACTTTTGTACTTCATGTTTTAAGAACAATGATATATTAATTTTTATAGGTCGAAATAAATCACATTACTTAAGGTATTTCAAAATATTATGGAACGAGTTAAAGTAAGTTGCTATTTCGGATAATAAAAAACTTAATCTTATAGAGTTTTCAAAATATTAAAACAAGAAACTATTTTTTCATTATCTCTATGGTAATAGCATTTCAATAATTCGATTTTTTATTCTTTTGCTTTTTGGTATAAGATATTTATTTAAATACATATTTGCATAAAAAAGGAGGTTTATCTGTTTGAATAAAATAAGTGTTCTAGTAGCAGATGACTCAAGCATATATAGGGATGTTCTTTCAAAAGCTGTTGAAAACACGGGGGTAGCGGATGTAAAATTTCTTGCGTCTGATGGTCAGATGACAATTGATTGGCTTAAGAAAGAAACAGTGGAGTTTGTTTTGCTGGATGTTTTTATGCCAAAAATGGATGGTATAGAAGCATTGAAAAGGATAAAAAAGGATTATCCTGGCATTGAAGTAATAATGATCACGTCGGATAATTTGTACAGTGCTGAATTGACAATGGAAGCATTAAATAATGGAGCTATTGATTTTATTATAAAGCCACCAAATGCGGACCACCAGAAGAGTGTGGATATAATAAGAGCACATCTTCAGAAACTTTTTACACAATTAAGATTTAAAAAGCTTAGAACTATTGCGGGTAATAAATCAAAAGAAATAAAATTGAGGGGATTTAGGAAAGAAAATGTAATAGAAAATAATTCTGTTAAAATATTTGACCCAAGTAAGTTTGACAATGTAGATCTTATATTAATTGCAGCCTCTACAGGAGGACCTTCAGCTCTTGAAAAAATTTTTAAAGGGTTTGAATCCGACTTTAATAAACCTGTGCTTGTTGTCCAGCATATGCCGCCAAAATTTACTCGATCATTGGCCGATAGCCTTAACAGAAAATGTAAGTTAAGAGTTAAGGAGGGGTGTGATAATGATTTAGTACAAAAAGGACAGATTATTATTGCTCCCGGTGGATTTCATATGCTTATAGAGCATGAAGGATCGGATTTTAGAATTAAAACACAGACTACTTCCTATGTCAATGGAGTAAGACCTGCTGCAGATATACTTTTTTCTTCTGTTGCAAATTTGTTACAAAATAGAAATATTCTTGTTGTAATACTTACGGGTATGGGAAGTGACGGGAAAAAGGGTGTTTTGCAACTCAAACAAAAGTGCAATTGTTATTGTATAACTCAAAGTGAAAGAACCTGTGTGGTTTATGGTATGCCGAAGAGTGTTTGTGAATCAGATTTGTCTGATGAGATGGTTGATATAGAGGATATTTCTAGAAGAATACAGGAAATTTCAAAGGGAAATGGAGCCTGAGGTACAGTTTAGCTAAAAGACAAGGTTGAAATTGAGCTGTGGAACAATATGACAAACGGTAGAATATGTTACAAAATCAAAAACTGCACCCTTCTAAGGGTGTATTTAATCATCGTGGACTATATTATTCCAATATCTAAAGCTCCGAGGCTGGTCGTTTCGCTACGCTACACTGCTCGCCTATGCAAACTAGGCTAAGAGAATGTAAAAAAAGCTACGGGTCGAATCAAAACTCGCTTGGCGTAGAAAAGTGATTCGACTAATCCTTCGCTTCGTTAACATTCTCTAAGCCCCTACGCAATGTTATTTTCATAATATGGATAACGATTAAAATGTGCACCTCCCTCTAATATTAATGTTGCTATGTATAATACTTATGGTAAAATATAAATAGCATTAATGGGTAGTGTTATAAGGCATACTGCTCTGTTGTTTATATTATATTTATCAAGGAGTTTAATATGTGGTATCAAAAATTCTTAAACACTTATAAAGCTGGAATTTCGCATGAATTTATTTTTTATTTTAATATAAGGGATGTAGTTGATAACTATAGAAGTTTTGAAAGATATATGTATGATGAATTTATAAAGCAGAGAAGATTTGGTATAGTTGCATTTTACGATATATCAAAAGGGCTTACTTTTTTTGATGTTTCCATGGAGAAGGAGTTTCATAAGATTACATCGAATAAGATGGTTGGTTGTTTAAATTCGTTGCCATCAAAGATATTTCCTTTTATAGATGTTGCATTAAAAAGCACAAAAATGGTATTGTTTATAGATTATGCAGACAAGATAATTCCCCCGGGAGATATAGCAAGCTTGTCTATGGAGGAGAAACTTAGTTTAATTTGGCTATGTGAATGGTCAAATGATGTTAAGATATCTTCTGTAGGAAGTAGTATATTTATGATGGCAAATACTTTGCCAGATGTTAATAGTGAAATATTAAAATCTTCATATAGGGTAGAACCAATAATGATTGAACTTCCCGATCAACAAGAGCGTAAAAACTATATTAAATATCTTGTTGAAGAGAAAAATATTAAAATGGATCTTTCTATCGATGAATTTTCCAAACTTTCTTCAGGACTTAGTAAAAAAGCTATAAAAGATATTAAATTAAAAGCAGAATCTGAAAATGTAGCTATTAGCTTTGATTTCATAAAAGAGAAAAAACATTCCGTATTAAAAAAAGAGTATGGAGATGTGTTGGAGTTCATATATCCTGTAATTGGTTTTGATGATGTTGGAGGGATGGAAAAAGCTAAAAATTACCTTATAAAAAATATAGTTAAGCCTATAAAATCAGGTGACTTAAGAAGAGTACCTATGGGAATACTTTTGTGTGGACCTTCTGGAACAGGAAAAACTCTTTTGGTTAATGCTTTGGCAAAGTCCAGTGGATTTAACTGTGTAAAAATTGATATGTCAAGAATTCTAGGCCAGTATGTCGGTGAGAGTGAAAAGAATTTTAAAAAATGCCTTTTAGGTGCACAATCGCAAGAGCCAGTTATAGTATTTGTTGATGAAATTGATACAGCATTTAGAAGAGGGGATGGAAATGATAGCGGGGTAAGTAGAAATATATTTAGTGAATTTTTACAGTTTACCGGTAATACAAATAATAGGGGGAAAATAATATTTATTGCTGCTACGAATAGACCAGATTTACTAGATCCTGCGCTAAAAAGGGCAGGAAGGTTTGATAAAAAAATACCGATACTTCTACCTGAAGAAGAGGAACGGGCCCAGATTTTTAAAATTATAATTGATAAATTTGGTTTTGAAACTGATATTAAAGATTTTCTTCCCTTTGCACAGCAAACACAGAACTATACAGGAGCTGAAATAGAAACTGTTGTTAGAAAAGCCTACGAACTGGCAAATGAAGATGATGTTAAAGGTGCATGTATTACATCTGAAGTTCTTAATGAGGCAATTTTAAGATGTAGACCGAGTACCCAGCAGGTAGAATATATGACAATGCTTGCTATTAAGGAGTGTGACGACAAAGATTTGCTGGCTGAAAAGTATAAAGATTTTTTTGATGGAATAAGCACCGAATTTTGATTTTATAGTTTACAATGCTGTTTTTTTATTATAAATTAATACTATGTAATATTGTGGATTAAGATTGTAAAAAAAGTAAGGCAAAATCAAAAAACTTTGCAACTGGAGTATGAAATTTTTTGAAATTCCCTAATAAGGTGATTAAAAAAACAGACTTTTTTTGATAATAATAGTATATAGTATAGGAGGTAATTTAGATGGGATTTTTTAGTAGATTGGGCAGTTTGTTTAGAGGGTTTTTTGGAGGCTTGGTGGGAGGGTTAGAAGAAAATAATCCTGATCTTCTGTTTGAAGATATAAAAAATCAAATTGGTAAGGCTAGAAAAGAAGCAGAACAGCAGATAATAGACATTCAGACAAATGCTGAATTGATAAAGATAGAAATGAAAAGTTCAGAGAAAAACTTAAATGCGATAAGGGCAAGAATAGAGTCTGCTCAAAAAGCGGGGGACAAGGAAATGCTGGTTGAACTTCTTATGCATGAAGAAGAGTATCAGACAGTATACGAGACTCACAAAGCTACTTATGATAATGCAATGGCAGAGGTAGACACAATTAGGGAAAATTATAAAATATTTGAATCTGAAATGAATACAAAGTTAAATGAATTAAAGACTTTGAAGAGCCAGCAGAAAATGGCTTCACTCAAACAGAATATAAATGCTGTCAATGCAAAATATACTTCTAAGAACAATAGAGTTGGAAATATTAACGAGGATATGGATAGAGCAAGAGAAATTGTTAACAAAAAGGTTGCAAAGGCTAATGCTATTGAATCGCTTAACAGTAATAATATGGATATTAAGCTTAAAAAGCTTGACATGAATTCTGCCCGTGACAGAGCACGTGCAAGAGCTGAGGCAATGCTTGGAGGAAGTCAGGGCTTTGAGGTTAAGGAAAAGGTTGAGAAATCACCTGCTTCAAACGATGACACTTTAGATCAAAAAGAAAGAAATGAAAATAAGCTGAAAGAATAATTTTACACTATTATAGACTTGTGTTTTTTTGAAATAACATGAGTGAACTTTTAAAATATGTACTTTTGGATTGTTAGACACATTCTTTTAAAAGGGGTGTGTCTATGTAACAATATGAAAAAGGGAGATAACATGAAATTTAAGCTTTTAGTAAATGCATTAACAAATTATAGGAATGTAGGTGTATTTATAATATTAATAAGCCTTTCTTTTTATTTTGGTGATAGTGGCCAAATAAATTTTAATGCCTTTTTGGTGTCACTTGTGGTTTATACAGGCTTGTCTTTACAGAGTTTTACAAGTAAAAAGTTTCAGGATAAATTTATTCACAAGTCAAAGAAAAAACACATAAAAAATTTGAACAGAAAGTGCATAAATCTGGCAGATGAGACAAAAAGGTATACTAATACAGCATATTATAAAAAATTATATTCAATAATGGAAGACAGAACTGAAATAATGAAAGCTTATTATTCCGATGATCCAAACTATCTTAAAGAAAGAATAACTGAGCAGACTCTAAACTTAGTTATAACATATATAAAACTTTTGAAAAGTTTTTGTAAAAGAAGTAGAGAGATTAGTTTAACAGATGTTAGCCCTGTAATGGACAGAATAAGCCAAAACACAAGAAAGCTCAATTTTGTAAAAGATCAAAGAGTGTATCAGGATCTTAAAAATACTATAGAGATGGATGAAAAAATTATAACCCGACACAAAGAAGAAAAACAAGACTTAGAGAGAATGGATACTAAACTTGATTATATAAAGAGTACGGTAAATATGTTTAAGCACCAAATTGGACACAGCATGGAATCTCAAGAGATGCTTGAAAAAATTGAGACTGCTGTTAATGAAGCAACAGCTCTTGGAAATGTATTAGAAGAAAGAGAAAAAATGAGAGCAAAATTGTACTAGGATTATTTAAGTATAATATCTACTGTTTGGCTAGCTTGTTAATAATATAGATAAAACAGTCTGTTACAAAACTAAAAAATTCTATGATTTTTGTAGTTGAAACATGCATAATTTTGTTGTTGATTTGAATATTTATACTGTTTTGTAACAGGCTCTAAAAGTCAAAAAGTTTATGACATTATTTATTTTTCATCTTTTTAATTTTATAGTTAGATGTATATTAGGCGGTTTCAAAAAATAACCTATACAGTATTCAGGTCATAAAGCCCTTCAATCTAGATTTTTTGAAACCGCAATTGACCAGTTATTTTTTTGGAGTTACCTTATTTGTTGAAAATAAAATTAAATTATATAAAATGTTTTTCGAGAAAAATATATAGGGAATTTTTTATAATATTTTAACTGTTTTATCCGATAAACTATAAAAGGGCCGTTGTAAAATAATTTCAAAATATAGGTTTATGGGTGCAGTTTTTGATTTTACCTAAATACGAAAGAAAAACTTATTGAAATGAGGATTATAGATGATAAATGATGAAATTGTATATTCATCGGAATTTATAAAAATAATCCGAAAGGAAGATAGTTTTTATATAGAGTCTTATAAAACAGGTATGTCTGTAAGTCAGTTTAACGATATTATAAGTCAGCATTCAGATATAAAGATAACCAGTTTTATAGCTATTAAGAATGCAATTTTATTTGCACCAAAAGAGTTGGAAAAGTTTGGCGAATTAAAAGAAAGAATAACAATAGAAATTTCAAGTGATGAGTTAAAAGCCTATGTAAAACTTTCTGTATCTGATGATGAACTTGTGGGAGATTCTAGGCTGAAATTAGTAAGGGAAATAATGGGGAAGCTTAAGCAAAATGGCATAATTTTTGGGATTAAGTCTGATGTTTTGCTGGATAAACTTTGTAATAATAAGCGATTTTTAGTAGCAGAGGGAATGCCTCCTGAAAATGGCGAGGATTCTGTAATAAAGATGTATGAAATGAAAAAAGTAAAGCCTGAAGTAAAAGAGGATGGAAAAGTTGATCATTATGAATTAAGCTTAATAAATACCGTTAAAATTGGAGATTGGTTGGGGGAAAGAAAAGATCCCACTTCAGGTATTCCTGGAAGAACAATAAAAGGAAGAGTTATTAAAGCTATCCCTGGGGAAAAATATCCTGTTGAATATGATAGAAGCTCCGTTGCTGAAGAGTATAAAGATGGTGTTACTACCCTTTATGCTAAAAGAAATGGAGCGGTTCATTATGAGGGAGATAAAATAAGTGTGTCTAATCATTTAGAGATAGTTGGAGACGTGGATTTTAAAGTGGGAAATATAGATTTTGATGGTTATCTTACTGTAAAGGGAACTGTTGAAGATAATTTTTCTGTTGAAGCTACGAAAGATATAGAAATATTAGGAGAGTATGGCATTGGAAGTGTAAAAGAGGTAGTAAGCAGCCAGGGGAATATCAGCATTAAAGGTGGAATAGCAGGGAAAAACAAAGCAGTTATTAAATCTAAAAGGGATCTTTATACAAAGTTTGTTTCTGATGCTACTATTATTTGTGATGGAAGCGTTTATATAGGGTTATATTGCATAAATAGTAACATAACTGCAAAAGAGGTTATTCTTGATTCGCCTAAGAGCAGAATAATAGGTGGAAATATTCAAGCGGAAATAAAGGTTGTATCTTCAATAGTAGGGGCTGCAAATGAAAATAAGACAGTAATATCAGTTAAGGGATTTGACAGAGATGAGCTTAAGGAAAAGCTTGAAAATTTAATAGGTGAAATTGAAGAGAAGAAAAATAATATGGCAAAGATTAAGCAAGAAATATCGGTTTTTAGCAGCAGAACAAATCTTACTGATGTACAAAGGAATAGATATAAAACGGTACAATCCGAATTTTTTGATATAAAAGATGACATTAAGGACTTAGAAAATGAAAGAAGAATGATTACAAATGCTCTTCGTACAAAAGGTGAAGGTGAGATAAAAATATTGAAAAAAGCATATCCTGGAGTTGTTTTAGAGATTAAGAGTATATCAATGAAAATTGATGATCAGATAATAAACACCAGTTTTTATTTACAGGATGGAGAAATTAAACAAATTTAGATTTTTTATAATATTAATGTTGGTTTTTTTAATGACTTTGCCTTTAGGCGGTTTCAAAAAATAACTTATACAGTATTCAGGTCACAAAACCCTTCGATCTAGATTTTTTGAAACCGCAATTGACCAGTTATTTTTTTGGAATCACTTTATAAGAAAGGATTTTGATATGAAGCAACTAAAGTTCATACATTTTTCCGATTTACATTTAGATAACTCATTTACTTCTATAAGACATATTCAAAAAATTACAAAAAGGCGGAAAGATCTTTTAGATGTATTTGACAGTATTATAGAAATAACAAAAAGAGAAGACGCAGATTTGCTTTTGATAAGCGGAGATCTATATGAACATTTCTATGTAAAACAATCTACGATAAAACATATTAATGATAAATTTATGGAAATTGGAGACAAAAAAGTTTTTATAGTACCAGGAAATCATGATCCATACTTGAATAACTCATATTACAAGAATTTTAAATGGAACAGTAATGTATATATTTTGTCTGAAGAAAGGCCTAAAGTTGAACTGGAAGGTTTAAATACTTGCATTTATGGGGTGGGATTTGAGGAGTTTTATAAGGATGGTAATATTTTAGATGAGATAAATGAGGTCAATGATCAAAGAATAAACATTCTTCTAGTACATGGAACTGTAGATATGAATTTTACGAGCAAGGCTTATAATTTACTTTCAAGCCAAGAGCTATCAAATCTTAACATGGATTACATAGCACTAGGACATTTTCATAATAGAATCGATAATATAGGACAAAAAGGGATGATTTATAACCCAGGGAGCCCTGAGCCTTTAGGATTTGATGAGGAAGGTGAGCATGGTATTTTTATAGGCACGATATCTAAGGAATTGCTGGATATAAAGTATATAAACATAAATAGAAGGCAGTATAAATCGGTTAGTCTTAATATTAGTGATATAAACAGCAATGAGCAGGTGGCAGATGAAATTAGGAGTACTTTAGAGGATTTACCCTTTCAAAATATTTTATTAGAAGTAACTTTAAAGGGATATACAAATGGAGAATTCAAGCCCGACAAATCAAAGATAAAGGATTTGTTGGAAGAGAGTTTGTTTTATGTTAATATTGAAGATAGTACTGTTCCTGCATATGATTATGAAGAATTAAAAAACGAACCGGGATTAATGGGATTATATGTCCGAAAGCTAATAAAACGGATAGATAATGCGAAAAGCGAAAAGGGAAAATATCTATTGCTAAAAGCCCTGTATTATGGAGTGGAGGCTCTTGATAAGGGTAGAATAGAGGAATTATAAAAAGGGAGTAGTTATGAGAATCCAAAAGCTGGACATTAAAGGATTTGGCAAATTAAATAATTTTGAAATTGAATTTAGCAAAGGTTTAAATATTGTCTTTGGGGCGAATGAATCTGGTAAATCTACAATACAAGCTTTTATTAGAGCGATGTTTTATTCTCTAAAAGGAGGAAAGTCCAAAGGAGGAATATATAATCCATTAAATAGATATAGGCCTTGGTTTGGAAGGGACTATAAAGGTAGTCTGAAGTACGTTTTAGATAATGGACAATCTTATAAAGTTGAAAGAAATTTTGAGAATGGTGAAACTAAAGTATATGATTTTTTATATAAAGATATAACAAAGACCTTTGATCAAAGTAAAGACAAGGGTCCTCTTTTTGCTATAAGACATATAGGACTTAACGAAAACTGTTTTAAAAAAACATTATATATAGGTCAAATGGCAACTAAAATTGATAACTCTGGCCGTGAAGAGATTTTAGATAGGCTTTCAAATATATCCCAAACCGGTTATGAAGACGTTTCATTTTTCAGTGCAAGTGAAGCTATAAAAGAAACGCTGAAAGTAAATGTGGGTACGGACAAAACATCCACTCGCCCTCTTGATATAATAAATACAAAATTGGATGAATTAAGTGATAAGAGAAAGCGTTTACTTGATATAAAGGGCTCTATGTTTTCTTTGAAAGAGGAGATGGAAGATCTAAATAAGAAGAGAAAAAAGCTTGAAGAGGCAAAAGTTGCTATTAATTTTGCAAAGAATATTGTAAAAATTAGAGAACAACTTAATGCTTGTAAAAGAAAGAAAAAAGATTTGGGGGAAATTGTTTTTGAAATTTCACAAAGGAGTAAACAATATGAGGATCTGAATAGAAATGCAATTGAATATAAAACAATAAATGAACAGTTTAATATGTTCTCAAAATTTGGATTTAGTGAAGCTGATGACTTATATATTAAGTATACAAAATATGAAAATCTTGTGAATGAGAATTCAAGACTTATAAAAGAGATTAAAAATTTAAAAAAAGGTGTCCATGAAACGGAAACCTTCTTAGAAAAATTTAAAGACATGACAAAAATTAGGGCACTACAATTCAAAAATATAGCTATAGTTGCAGCTATATCAGCTATTTGCTTATCTATAGTAGGATTGGTGGTTTATGCTTATTTTAGCAAAAACTATTTTTATATAATTGGTGCTTTCTTACTTGCAATTATATGTTGTGCATTATTTGCTTTAAAATTGAACAACAATAAAGAGTTAAACTCCCTTAAGTACAAAATAGATGAAATGGATAATAAGCATAAAAAATCAATGAATGAAGGAATTGTTAAAAAAAATGGATTTTTAAATAGAGAAAGATTTTTAGAAGAGAAGTGCTTGTGTGATAGTAAAGATTATGAGCTAAATATTAAAAAAGAAAAAATAAAAGAGTTAGAAGCAGAGGTTGATAATAATAGCAGTAAGAACTCAGAAATATTAAAATCTATTAAAAAAATACTTTTTGAAACTGAAATAACTAACTCAATGGAAGATAGTGTAAACAAAGAACACATTGAAACATTTCGAAGTGCAATAAATAACTATAAAGAAACAGTACCTTATTTAAGTAGCGTGGAAGAGAGACTTAGTACTATAAATAATCAAATAAAGAATCTTTATACAAGGGCAAATTCTATATGTGAACAAAGTATAGAAAATAACGCTGATTTAATGGAAGTTATGCGTGATATAGATAATAAAATTGAAAAGCTGTATGAAAATCTCGATATTTATGCCTGTAAAATAAAGTCAATTTATCCCGATAGTGAATTTGGAGAAATTAAATATGACAAATTTATGGAAGTGATTTTGGATTTAGATATTGAAGAAGCAAAAGGTCGAATTGACGAATTTACAAAAGAAAATTATGAAGCAATTAATGATATACAAATCATACTAAAAGAAAAGGAAATGATTTTATCAGCTTTAAATGATGATAATAATGAATTGGAAAAGATTGAAGACGACATACAAGAATTGGAAGTAAAAAAAGAAAAACTTGAAGAAATAGGATTTTCACTAAAGACTGCTCTTGTTGTTTTGGAAGAGGCAAATAATGAGATTAAAAGGGATTTTGCTCCTATCTTAAACGACAAGGCATCTAAGCTAGTAAGTTCAATAACTTCGAGTGAATATGAAGAGCTAAAGGTTGATGAAAACTTTATTTTAAGAACAACAGATCCTTCTTTGAAGGATATAGTCCCGGTTTCTTTACTAAGTGGTGCAACTATAGATCAAATGTATTTGGCCTTAAGAATAGCGTTAATTCAAACTATAGAGAATAGCAATGAAAGGTTACCTCTTATAATGGATGAAATACTTTCACAGTATGATGATGAAAGGTCTTTAGATACAATAACGTTATTAAAAGAAATGTCCAATCAAAGACAGATTATATTTTTTACTTGTAAAAAGAGGGAAGTTGAATTGGTTAAATCTGTTTGCAATAATAATATAAATATAATAGAATTATAGAGAGTTGAAAATTAAGTTTTTTTTGAAAAACCTTATAATTTTTTTAGCGTATAGGGCAGGTGGTCCTTAATACGCGGGCGAAAAATTATGAAGACAAGGCTTACAGATCCTATGCGAAGGTATTCGAATGGAGACATTTGACAATAAAACGAGGTGGGTACAACCTTAATGCTAGTTTATAAAATATCACTATCATTAATTTGTATCCTTAACCAAAAAAAGATTTATGTCATGAGCGAAGCGAATTTTCTTGAATTTTATAGTTGGTTCTCTAACAATATATTTAAAGGAGTTTACCTTGAAGAAAGCAAAAATATTTTTATTATTTCTATCCATAATTATACAGGTGCTTGCTGGCTGTAGTATGGATAAGAAAACAAATTCAGAAGTATCACAACAGGAAAGTCAAGCAATTATTAATAAAAGGTATGAGGATAAAGCTGTTACAATTGAAACGGTGGTTGATGTATTCAAAGATCCTGATATCAATTCTCAAAGAGTAACTCAATGCTTGTTTAATCAGCTAGTGTGTATTCTTGAAGAAAAAGATAACTGGGTAAAGGTTAATACAGTCGATGGGAGCACAGGATGGCTTCGTTCAAAGTTTATAGACAGAGATTGTACAAGTGTCATAAAAGAAATTTACACTAAAAGGATTGTTGTAACTGGAAAAAAGAAGACAGTGTATTCCAATTATAGGGGAAGCGCCACGCTAGAAGAGGTTTCAATGGGGACTGAATTTTTTGTAAAAAGCAAAAAGGAAAATTACTATGAAGTTGTAGTTCCAGGAAATCTGACTGGTTGGATTGAACAGAAGGATACAATCGAGATTGCTGCAGATTCTAAAATTCCAAAAACTTCTGGGGGCGATTTTGTTGCTACAGTTGAGAAGTTTAAAGATACTCAGTATCTCCTAGGAGGAGTAAGTGCCTGGCAGGGTGTAGATGCTTCAGGTGTTGTTTATATAAGTGCGAGAATAAATGGTATTGACTTGCCAAGAGGAACCATTGAACTTTTTGATTTTCTTAAAGATGGGCCTGATAGTGTGGAAGGTATAAAAAAAGGAGATTTACTGTTTTTTAGTGCAAATGAAGATACTGATGACGTGACAGATGTTGGAATATATGCTGGAGATGAACGTTTTATTTATGCAAATAAGGCAAAGGGATGTATTGACAGTGCTTTATTGCATTCGGATTATTATTTGAAAAGGCTAAAAGGAATAAGACGGATTTTTGATTTTGTCTAAATCACTTAGAAAATGTAAAAACAAAGATAAAGAGCCTAATTAAAAGTAAAACGAGGCAGGTACAACATTATTGCAGATTATAAATTATCACTATCATTAATTTGTATTCTTAACCAAAAAAGATTTAAAGTCATGAGCGAAGCGAATTTTCTTGGCAAAATGGATAAGTGTGTGTATATTGAACTTGATTTGTTTTAATACGACTAAGGAGTATTTGTGTAAAAGTCGGAACAAGTGTCTGGACATAGCTTGTTCCGACTTTTTGTATTCTTAAAAAGTTATAGTGACAGTTTCATTGATTTTATCAACAGAAAATCTTTTGCTTTTTCCTTCAAAATTAATTTCATAATCACCAAGAAAGCCTGACACATCTACAAAGCCATTTTCATCGGTGGCAAGATCTGTGGGTTTTGTCCACCATTCATCTTTTACTAATTTAAGAATTTCGTCGTACATAGGTTTTACTCTGTTATCCTGAGTAATAAAACCTGATGGAGCATTAAGCCAATTATTATCTACAAAGTCCCACCATGTTATGGATTCGACGTTAGGATGAGAAAAGAGAGTTTTATAATGCAGCATTGCTTCTTGTGCCTGACGTTCTTCACCTTCAGGGGTAGAAGGCCATTCGGAAATCTGATAGTCATTAAGGTCAACAATTTCTGGAGGCATTATATGACCAGATACCAAGGAATTTTCTGTAAAGTGAATAGGTAGGTTAAAACGTGAAAATCTATCAAGAATTTCTAGCGTTTTTTCAACTCCCCAATAGCCTTGATGCATATGGGATTGTATTCCTATAACATCAATAGGAATACCTGCCTCTAATAAGCCCTCTATTAAAATATCATAGGACTCGGAAGTTTCAAAATCATTTATAAGCAATGTAGCATCAGGGTTGGATTCTTTTGCAGCTTTAAACACTTCTCGAACAAGGCTTATTCTACCTATATCTTTGCAAATCCTTGTGATACCATTATCATATTTATCAAATATAGGCATTATTACCACTTCGTTTATAACATCCCACATATCAATTAGACCTTTAAATTCAGTCACTTCACGGTGAATTCGATTAAGTTGTGTGGTAAGTATTTCTGAATTGCTCATATCAAGCAGCCATGGTGCTGTGACAGTATGCCAACAAAGAGGGTGGCCTTTTAACTTTACACCTTTATCACTTAGCCATTGTGCAGCTTGTTTTAATATTTTGGTTTCAGGCTTACCTTTCACACGTTCAAAATTTCCCCAATAAAAGGGTAATGTTGCAGAATTAAATAAATCGAAAAACTTTTCATAACGCTCTTCAATTTTTTGTTTTTCGTTGCCGTAAAATTCATTGTTAGCATAAGCAAGTGAAGTAAATTCTCCACAGCCAAAAAGGAATTTGTGCTTTATTTGTTTTACTACTACCTGTTTATTAGAAATAACTGTCCCATCTTTTGATGTTAGTTTTAATGAAGCTTTTCCAATACGGTGTTGATAAGAGCTTGTTTTGTTTTCAGGCATAAACTTTTTCTCCTTATCCTTAGAATATTCTTTGTTACTATTTTTCTCTAAAACATCTATATTATAAATTGATTTTTTTATAAATAATATATGTTTGGCAAGAAAAGTAAAAAGACATGTTATAGCATAATTTTTCACTTTTAGGCAGAATCAAATAAAAACTTTAATAACTTTGTACCTGAAATATTGAAGAAGTATTTTTTGAAACTCCCTAATATTTTTTTAATTACTGTTATGCATATTAATTATACACTATTTTTACCAATCACGAAATAAATACTTTATTCTTTTAAAATTTTTTCCGATAAGTTTTATAAGAAATTATCTGTTACTATTTTTTCTGAGGAGTTGATATTTTGAATCAACATGATTTTTCTGAACAGGATAAAAATGTAAAGCAAATTAATCGAGTTATTTTATCAATACATCTAATAATGAATATTATTTTAATAGTTGGATATTTACTGGAATATTTTAGAGGCAGTAGAAGTATTCAATATGTATTGACATTTGCGTCAATAATTTTGGTGACATATTCAATTGCACTGCTTGTCTATTTTAGAAATAACTCCAGCAAGTATATGAGAGTTTTTACACTAATATCATATTTTATGTTATATACTTATGCGTTACTTACATCTACGAAACCAACAGTATTTACGTATATGTTTCCTATGCTTCTTATGTATTATCTATATTTTGAGATGAAACTTCTTATTTGGGCTAGTGGTATTTCAATTTTAATTAACTTAATAAGTCTTGGAAAAAATATTTTTATACTAAAATTAGTTTCTAATCCGGAATTGATAACAAATTATACAATCCAGCTTCTTGTATCTCTAACTTTTTGTATTTCTCTTGCGTTATCTGCAAAACTTGCAATCAAATTTAATGCAGAGAAATTAATGTCAATAGAGGATGAGAAGAAAAAGCATCAGGAAATATTGGAAAGTGTATTGCAAATAGCTGCAGTTCTTGATAATAACTCAAAAGGGGTTTATGACATTATGGATGATTATAATGATTCGACTAAAAATGTATTTAATTCTGTATCGGAAATAGTAAATGGGACAATTGAAACCACAGCAAGTTTTAAACTTCAAACAAATTTAACTAATGATATTCAAACAATTATAGAGGAAAGTAAAGAGGTTTCTTCTAAGACAAGTCAGCTTTCAAAAGACACAGCAATAGCTATAGATGAAGGTAAGGAAACTATAAATAGCCTGAGTGCAATGGCAGAGATTGTAAATGAGAATAGTTCAAATATGAGTAGTATCATTAATGATTTAAAAAATAAATCAAATGAGATTCTTAATATATCTGAAATTATTAAAGGAATATCAGAACAAACTAATTTGCTTTCACTAAATGCAGCAATTGAAAGTTCTCGGGCAGGGGAGGCAGGAAGAGGATTTGCTGTGGTAGCTGATGAAATAAGAAAACTTGCTAACCAAAGCGCAGATTCGGCAAGTAATATAAGCCGTATAATTCATGAACTAAATAATATGACAGAAATGTCAGTGGATGCTGTTTCTGAGTTGACTAATGCTAATAGCAAGCAAAATGATCTTATAATTGAAACAGAGAAAACCTTTGGTATGATGCGCTCAAAAGTTAATGAAGTTAATGATAATGTTATTTTAGTAAATGATAGAATAGCAAATATATTGGAGAATAACAACAGAATAGTAAACTGCATTAATGAGTCTGCCCAATTAAGTCAAAAAACGTCATCTAATGCACAGCAAGTGATTGAAACAGTTGAACACAATTTAAAAAATGCAGAGATTGCAAAGGAACTTATTACAGAACTTATGGAGACTTCAAAACAAATGGAGAGCTATATGGGTTAAGGATACAAATTAATGATAGTGATATTTTAAAAACTAGCATTAAGGTTGTACCCACCTCGTTTTAGTGTCAAATGTCTCCATTCGAAGACCTTCGCAAAGAATCTGTAAGCCTTGGCTTGATAATTTTTCGCCCGCGTATTAAGGACATCCTGTCCTATACGCTAAAAATGCCATCCGTGGCATTTTTGCTTCAAATTATCAATCCTTCGGCTACAGCTTCTAATGCTCACGTCTAAGAATTACGTCATTTGACACTAAAACAGGTTCTACAATTAATCAGGGTATTTATTTACTTGGTGGATAGCAATAGGAAGTTACTTTTTGCTATCCCTAAATTGTGTTAAGCTTCTTGTAAATATCTTTCATCTTATCTTTTAAATAAGAAATTTTATCATCTGTATTGTTTTTACAATTTTCCATATAGTCTATAATTTCAATAACAGGTTCAGAGAGATTGTATTTTGATAGCTTTGTTTGAATTAAGTCCTTCGAGCTTGCTTTTATACTAAAGCTAAAACGATACTTAATCATGTTGTTTAGTATAGAATAGATATCATTTTCCGCGGTAGTTTTGTTTATTTGTCTGTACATTTCCAGTAGTTTCTTGTCTTTATGCTTAAAATTTGTAGTTAAGAATATTACCAAAGCAAGTAGCATTGCTATAATAATAAATACAATAAGTGCAATAATAAGATGAGTTTTTTTCAGTTTTAGAGTAAGATATCCTTCAGTTTTAGGCATATAGTCTATACGGTCGATTGTCACTTTTTCATAAGTAGGAGATCCCCCACTATTTTGGACTTGATTTTGAAATTGTGGTGCACTTCCTGTTACAGTTATAGTTGCACCAGGAATTTCTGCTTTTTTATAGGTGCCTGATTGAGTATCTAAGTAGGATATATGAATAGGGTCAATTTTTATTTCCCCACTTTTTTCAGGGACCAAAATAATTTCGAAATCCTTTCTTGCAAAATATTGATTGTCTACTATATTCTCAACCATATCTTTTTCGGTTTCATATACAGTAAAATTTTCTATTTTGTTATTAGTTATTTTATCCAATATAGAGACATCACAGTTACCTGAAGCAGTTACCTTAAGTGTCAAAGAATCGCCATAGGGAACTTCTAATCTGCTGTATTCCGATTGCAAATCCAGCTCTCCTACAATTCCGGAAAAATCTTCAGGTTTATTTTGGGGTAATGGCTTAACAGTTAATTGCTTAGATTCTGTTTTTAGGTACTCTGCCTGAGAAGTACTAAAAAAACCGCCTCCTGTTGATACATTTACCTGGAAATTATATTCTGGTATGGTAAATGTACCTGTTTTTATTGGAGTTAAATAAATTTGTTTTGCTTCAAATTTAATGTATTTATTACCTTGGATATTTATATATTCATTTTTTAGGTTGTCATCGGGAACATCATTTTGTATAAATCCATCTATTTTGACAGGTTCATTAAAACCCATACCTTCAATGTTGTAGCGTGAATAAAGCTCATATGCCAAAATAACTTTTTGACCAAGATAAATTTCACTATCAGATAGAATAGTTTTAACAAATAAGTTTGAAACTTCACCTTGGGGAACGTCTTTTGCTTCACTTACATTAATGTTAAGCTGGTTTGTCTTATAGTTTTTTCCTCTATATTCTACAATACCCTCAACGGTGAATTGTCCTGAGGCCTTTGGCATTATCACATAACGAATATTGTTTTGATAAGTCACATCTCCATTAATAATCTGGGTGGATGTAGACTGATTGGTGGATAATACGTCAAAATTTTCAAGGCCTTTTATTTTAGATAATTTTGCACCTTGGGCATTTACAAGTGAGAGCACTAGATTGGTGCTTTTTCCCTGTTGAAGGTTTATACTGTCAATATTTAAAGTGAATTCGGGCTCTTTTGCAAGTACCTTGCCGTTTGTACCAATGATCACTGTGACTATTAATATTAACAATAAGAAGGTAGCTTTAAATTTATTACCAGTCATATTCATCCTCCTTAGCATTTCCTTTTACTTCCTGGTTGTTTTTTAAACTTTCTTGTTCTTGTTTTTCAAGCATTTTTAGTATATGGGCAATATTACTGTCATTTTGTTCTTTATTTGAAGCATCCGATTCTTCCATTTGAGCAGCATTTTGTTCTTTGCCCTCTTTTTCTTCTTGTGGTTTGTTTTGTTGGGTGCTTTCTTTGTCTTTTTCTTCATTTTCCTTATTTTGTGAAGACTGTTGATCTTCCTCAGATTCTTTTTGTTCAGAGTTTTTATCCTGATTATTCTCTGAATTATTCTGGTCTTGTTGATTTTGCTCAGAATTACTATTTTGTTGGTTCTGATTTTTTTGTTGATCATTTTTATTTTCTTGATTTTCATTTTTCTCTTGTTCTTCATTTTCGTCTTGTTGCTCATTATTTTCGTCTTGCTGTTCATTGTTTTGTTTTTGCTGCTCATCAAGTTTATTTTTTACATATTCATAATTGTATTTTAAAAGCACATTTTGAGGAAAATCAATTATTCCCTCTTTATAAGTCTCAAGTGCCTGTTGATAGAGCTGCTGTTTTTGAACAGGATCGTCAATGCTTTCAGCAAATTTCAAGCTGGAATTTCCCGAATTTATATACTTATCAAGAGTATCATTGGCTTTGTCATAATATTTTATAGCGTCATCATAGTTATTTAATTGATAGGAAGCATGTCCTAAGTTATAGTTTAATCTGGGTTCTTCAGAATTTTTTTCCAACCCAGTTTGATAGCTTTTGATAGCTTGTTCATAGTTATTTAATTTATATGCCCTATTTCCTTTAATAAGAAATTCATTTATATCAGCATTAAAATTGATTACTCCTGAAAAAAACAATATCAACAGAGTGGTAGTCAGTATGCCTGATACAATAGAGAGAATTTTCATTATAAACTCCTCCTTTCTAAAAGAAGATAAGCAATTAAAAACAACAGTATTCCAGGGCCTAAAAAATATTGGTAAAGTTGTTTAAATCTCTTTATTTCGTCTGTGTTATAAGTATCCTTCTTCAAAGAGGATATTTTCTTTGTGATTGAACTAATTTCTTCACCGGTCAAAGAGGCTTGATAATACACACCGTCTCCGGTAGAAGCTAAATTCTTTAAAGTCTCGGCATTTAATTTTGACATAACAAATTCTCCGTTTTTGTCTTTTTTATAGCCTGTTTTCTTTACTCCTGCCGAATCAAAATCAGGAACGAGGCCTCCTTTTTCTGTACCGATACCTATCGTAAATATTTTTAGACGTTCGTCCTTAATTGACTTTAAAATATCTACACTGTTTGAGGTATGTTCTTCTCCATCACTTAATATGATTACTACCTTGTCGGAGCTAGAAGATTCATTGAAAGACTTTTGTGCAAGGCTAAGTGCGGTACCGACATTTGTACCTCCACCACCAATCATATCCGTATCGATTACATCAAGAAACATACGTGCTAACTGGTAATCGTCAGTTAATGGCATTTGTATGTATGCTGCCGATGAAAAAGGAATAAAGCCGATTCGGTCACCATCTAAGTTATCTATTAAATTTTCAACTATGTTTTTTGCCCTACTTAGTCTATCCGGTTTGATATCTTCTACTAGCATACTTTTAGATGTATCTATTAAAACATATATGTCAAGTCCTTCCTTGTGTACTTTGGTGACTCCTATAAAACTCTGAGGGCCTAGTAAGGAAAATAAAATCAGCCCTAAGCCTAAAACTACAAAAATGGAACGTAAGGCCCTGAAATTTTTCACAGTTTTAATGTTGAGTACGTTTAATATACGCTCCTTTTTTTTACTACCTAAAAAAAGAAGAATACAACTTGCTAAGGGTAGTATGCCAAATATGATATTAAAAGGATATTTAAGATTAAATAAATCCAATTAAAAATCCCCTTTCTAAAAAAGTTCCTATTCTTGGAAGTTTAAAACTTTCCATAATGGGTTTTGTGCTTAAAATATTAAATATGTATTTTTTCGTAATTCCTTTATGGAATACGAATATAGTAGTAACGGTCAAGGAAAATGCCTATTAATAACAAAACAAGACCAATTACTATTAAAATAAAAGCTAATTCTATATATTGTTTGAAATCATCTTGTTCAAACTCAGTTTTCTCTAAGTTGTTTATATCCTTAAAAACTTTAGATAAGGTGTTGGAGTCCTTTGCTCTATAGTACTTCCCATTTGTTTTTTCTGAGATTTCATTTAACAATTCTTCATTGAGGTCATCGTCAGACTGTTGGTAACTTGTTTGACCAAACACGTCAACATAGGGAATAAGAGTTTCATCGGAACCCACACCTATTGTATATATTTTTATTCCAGATTCTTTAGCCAAATCACTTGCAGTTTCAGGATTAATGGATCCGGCATTATTTGAACCATCTGTAAGAAGTATAATTATTTTGGATGAAGAATCGCTCTTTTTAAGTCGGTTAAGCCCTACAGAAATAGCCATACCTATTGCTGTACCGTTTTCATTTACAGAATCAAAAGTAATGTTTTGCAAAGACTCACTAACCACAGTATGGTCAAGAGTGAGTGGAACTCTAGTGTATGCTGTACCTGCAAAGACAATTAATGAGATCCTGTCGTTTTGCCTTTCATCGACAAAATCCTGTATGGTACTTCGGGCTGCTTCTAAACGGTTTGGTTTAAAGTCTATTGCTCTCATGGAACCGGACACATCTAAAGCTAAGGCAATATCGATTCCTTGCTGGTGTATAGGAGTGTTATTTGCAGGTAGTTGAGGTCTTGCCATAGCAACAACTAATAGTATGATGCCCGTAAGAATGATATATTTTCCAAATTTGTGCTTTATAGTATTCTTATAACCATAACTTTTTAAAAGCTTGACACTGGAAAATTTAAGTGCGGACTTTTTCTCTCTTTTTAAAAATAAATATATTATTAAAGGTATAAAGATAAGATAATACCAATTTGCAAGTGTCATTGTATATCTCCCTCTTTTGACTGTTCTATGCTTTTAACTAGTTCTGTAAGTCTTTCCATAAGTTCTAGTTTTTTAGCTATAGGTGCACTAGCACCTGAAAACTTAAAGTAATCACTTTCTTTAAGCCAAGGTTCTATTTGTGGTAATTTTTCGTTCAATCTTGGCATTCGGTTTATTTCATAAATGATTTCCGTTGATGTTTTTCCTTTTATATGAAAGGAAAAACTAGTCTGCAAATATTCCTTAAAACACAAAGTCAGTTTTACTAAAAAGTCCTCTTGATCAACTGATAAATCACTTATTGCTTTATTAAAACGTTCGTAAGGGTTTAGCAATGATCTTTTCCTTTTTTTAACTAATTTCAGAATGTTAAAAATTAGAGACAATAAAAAGACCAAAGCAAGTGGAATAAAAATATATATCCATTTTATATAAAATCCTGTGCCTAAAGGTTTTAAGTCTCCTTCATACACATTCTTTCTCTCAATTTCATTAAGAGTAGATTTTACTATAATAGTGAGTTCTTTATCACCTAATTGTACTGTTTTTTCGCCGGTTTCAAAACTACGCAGAGTGACAATATAGCCTTTTGGTATATTTGAAACGTCGACTATATCAAAATCTTTAAATTTGTCCTTAAGTTCATCTAAAGTTAAATCCTGAGCCTCAATTTTTAACTCTATTAAGTCACCTACATAAATATTTCGCTCTTCGGCCCAAATACGCCCGCATGAAAAGGCAAAAAACAGACATATAACCAATAGAAGAAGTAAAGTTTTATTTTTTCTCATCGCACACCCCTTCTTCTAAAAAATTGTTTTAATGGTTTTACGTAATCTTCATCAGTATATATATTGATGAGATTTCGTTTAAACAAACTAGTGCCGGTATCAAGCCGGTGTTCTTTTTTCATATTGTCTAGAACAAGTGTTTCTCCAGTTTCAAGGTCTTCAAAAGTAAAAATAGCCCCAGCGGGGATCACCTCTTCAGCCCTATCTATTATCCTTATTAAAACGAGGTCATGTTTTCCGGCAGTGACTTTTAAGTCCTTGTTGTATCCGTCATCTAAAAAATCAGATATTACAAAAACAACACTGTTCTTTTTTACTACACGGTTAAAGTACTTAAGAGCATTTGAAAGATCTGTTCCCGTAAGTTCAGGTTGGAAATTTAATATGTTTTCAATAATAGATAAAACATGCTTTCTACCGTTTAGTGAAGGAATAAATTTTTCAACCTTATCTGTAAAGAAAATTACTCCTACTTTGTCATTGTTTTTGTTGGCTGAAAGAGCCAAAGTTGCACTAACTTCAGCAATTAGGTTCTTTTTATTACCAAAGCTATTTGAACGGGACATGTCTATTAATAAAAACATGTTTAGTTCCCTTTCCTCGCAAAATTGTTTGACAAAGGCTTTGTTATGACGGGCAGTAACATTCCAGTCAATGCTTCTGACATCATCTCCGGGGTAGTACTGTCTTATATCTTCAAATTCAACTCCCTTACCCCTAAAACCGGAACGGTATTCACCGGAAAAAATTTCTTCAACCAACTTATTTGATTTTATCTCAATGTGTCTTATCTTTTTTATAAGTTCCTTTGAAACCATATAATCTCCTTCCCATTTAAGGATAATCAAAAATCAAGAAATTATATAAAAGTCAAAAAGTTTATTACATTATATCTTTTTTACTTTTATAGTCAGATGTATATTGTTTCTCGAAAATAAAAATTAAATAATGTAAAATGTTTTTCGAGAAAAATATAGCTTCGCTCATGACTTAAATCTTTTTAGTTAAGGGTACAAATCAGTGATAGTGCTATTTTATAAACTAGCATTAAGGTTGTACCTACCTCGTTTTAGTGTCAAATGTCTCCATTCGAAGACCTTTGCATAGAATCTGTAAGCCTTGACTTGATAATTTTTCGCCGCGTATTAAGGACATCCTGTCCTATACGCTAAAAATGCCATCCGTGGCATTTTTGCTTCAAATTATCAAGCCCTCGGCAACAGATTCCGCCTCTTTCGAACGAAGTGAAAGAGGCAAAAGAGAAGGGGCTCGATGCCCCGAAGCTTTTTTCTAATGCTCAGGTCTAAGAATTACGTCATTTGACACTAAAACAGGTTTTCATTTTAATTAGGTTGTTTTATCATTGCTTTTACATTTTCTTGGCGTTTTTATAAATTCATATACGCTAAAAACATCTAGGGCAAATTAATTTGCTCTAAAATATTTGCTATTATTTTTTCTGAAGTTATATCTTCAGCTTCAGCTTCATAAGATAGTAAAACTCTATGGCGTAATACGTCATATGCCATTGCTTTAATATCATCTGGAACAACATAATCCCGTCCTTTTAGAAATGCCCTTGCTTTTGCAGCTTTAATTAGGTTTATAGAAGCACGTGGGGATGCTCCACAGGAGATATATTCCGATTCTTCCCTGGTTTTTAATATAATATCAAGCACATAGTTTTTGATATTTTCGTCTAAATGAATATTCTCAATTACTTTTCTCAAACGAAAAACATTTTCTAAAGTTAAAATTTCATTTATTTCAGGGGTTGAAGATTCTTCTTTAGTAAAGCTGTCAATTATTTTTCTTTCCTCATCCCTACCCGGATAGTTTATCTTTAATTTCAGCATAAAACGATCCTGCTGCGCTTCGGGAAGAGGGTATGTACCCTGCTGTTCAAGAGGATTTTGGGTAGCAATTACCAAAAATGGTTTACTTAGTTGATAAGTCTTTTCGCCTATAGTAACCTGTTTTTCCTGCATCGCTTCAAGTAATGCAGATTGTACCTTTGCTGGGGCACGATTTATTTCATCGGCAAGTATTAAATTACTGAAAATAGGACCTTGCTTTATTATAAACTCGCCGGTTTTTTGATTATATATCTCAGTACCTAATATATCTGCCGGTAGCAAATCCGGTGTGAATTGAATCCTTTTAAAGTCAACACCGACAACCTGGGCTATTGTACTGGCAGTTAGTGACTTTGCAAGACCGGGAACACCCTCTAAAAGTATGTGACCTCCAGTAAGTAGACCTATAAGAATTCTGTCTATCATATACTCTTGACCGATTATTACCTTGTGTATTTCATTTTTTAATGAAGCAATGATTTTTGCTTCATCAATAAAGTCTAACTTTTCCATATATAGTCCTCCATCATAATATATAAAGTTCTTTGCTTATAGTAGCATATATTTAAGTGGTTTTTAAGTTATTTATTTTTGACGTATAATATATCTCAAAAAAATTAGTTATCTAAAGGTTTTTGAGAAAGATTTAAGTCAATACAACTATGATTTTAAAGAATAAGTTTTGCATATTTGTGAACAAATTGTGAACAATGAATTCAATCTATTTATACAAATAAAATTAGACGTGTGAAATAGCTTTTTTGCACAAATTAAGCTACGTCTTCTTTATAAATTATCCATTAGTAAAACGATTTTGTTTTTAACAGGTAAATATTATACTATCTTTTATTCTATTTTGTGTATATAATTTAGCCACGATATGCTTTTTCTACAGTTGTTTTACATTAACAAAACAGAAAACATATCGTGGCTTTTAATTTAAGAAAAGAGATAAATTTAACCACCTATTTTGAGTACAAAGAACAATATATACACGGTCAATATCAATAAAAAACTTAAAATTACACAGATATATAATGTCTTCCTAGCTTTCCTAGCTTTTTCCTGATCTTCTGCAGTAAATGAAAGATAAAACATTTCTGCAAAAAACAATATGCCTAACACTATTTCAACTTTCGAAATATAAGGTTTATAAATAATATATTGAGTAAATGAAGATTCAATTAATAATAAAAGCAATAAATTTATCCCAAACAATACAGCAGTAACAGTAAATAATAATATACCTTTTCTCCATGATTTACTTTTAAAAATCATGTGATATAGTAGAATTACTACAGATACTGTTATAAGAATGATTTTAGTTTTAACAGGTAAATATGTAAACAAGGATTTCTTCCTCCCTCATCTAATCTACACAATCCTTTAGTGTTTGTGCTTTAATTATTTTAGTTACAAGTAGTTATATTACTTTTTGATTTTTTTGATAGTGATAAAATTAGAGATATGATGGCAACTACTTTCTACACATTCAATTTTATGGGTGTTATTTGATGATATATTCCATTAGATTCACTATATCATATCCTGAATTGGGCAGACATAGTTTTTTTGAGTTTTCTTTCATATTTGATAGTTTATCGGGATTGTAAAATACTGTATTAATAATGTTTTGAACATCTTTTTCGGTATATATTTTTTCCGCCGCACCACTATTTGTCAAAAAACGTGAGTTCCGTTCTTCCTGCCCAGGAATTGGAGACATTATAAAAATAGGAAGTTCTTTTACAAGGGCTTCGGATATTGTCATTCCTCCGGGTTTTGTTATAATTAAATCGGTTATATCCATTAAATTGCAGATTTCATTGGTATAACCGATTACTAATGTTTTTTTATTATAATGACTAGAACAGGTTTTAAGTTGCTGTTCTAATTTTTTGTTTTTACCTGCAACAACTATTATTTGCATATCTTTTTCACTCTTAAGTAAGGAGAGAAATACTTTTTTTATATTACCAAAACCGAGGCTGCCTCCCATAATTAAAATGGTAAATTTGTTGTCTAACCCATATTTTTTTAAAAGAGTGTACTTTGGAGTTTTTTTAAGAAATATTCTTGAAACCGGAATTCCACAAGAGTATATTCGGTTTTCGGATATTCCGCATCTCACCATATCTTGTTTTATTTTATCATGTGAGACTATATAGGCTTCGATGTTATCATGAAACCAAAAAGGGTGATTTACATAGTCAGTTAAAATACCTATTGAAGGGACATGGATTTTTCTTTCTTTTTTTAAGCATGACACAATTTGAAGAGGAAATGGATGAGTACATACAATTATCGATGGATTAAAGTCATTGATTAGTTTTACTAGTTTATATGAAAAAATTTTACTTAAGGCATTGCTTAACTTATTTAGATTATCCATCTTTTCTGACATACTATAAAGAGCACCATAAGCGTAAGGTACGTTTCTTGCAATGCTAAGATACCCATCAACTAAAATTTTATGGACTATAGGATTTATGTATTTAAATGTATCAATTATTAAAGACCTTGATTTAGGATACTTTTGATCAACGTATTCCTTTAAGCACTCAGCGGCTCTTAAATGGCCTGCACCCATTGATATTGAAAAATATAAAACATTCATTTTCTTTCCCCAATTGTTATTATTAGGTTGTTTCAAAAAATAGCCTATACAGTATTTTAGGTCACAAAGCCCTTAAATCTAAAAAATAACTATTTAAGTAGTGGGCTCAAAAAAATATAACCAAAAGGTTTCTGAAACCACCTTATTCCAATTCTTTTAAATAAAAGAATTAGATAATAGACGGAGAAGTTTTATGCTCCGACTTTTTTCTTCATATAGTGTTTGGGAATTTTGTGAATTTTATACATGATGTGTTTGTATAGTCCTAAGATTTTATTTCTAAACGAATATTTTCATACAAAAACACAGAAAATAAAAAAGTTATTATACGTAAAAAATGGCTTGGCACTTATGTTTTTTCAGTTATAGCTAATTTTATAGTATGTATACAATGTCTATTTTTAACGTTATGAAAGATATGGGAACATAATTGATAAAGTTGAAGTGTGTTAAATATTTTGAAAGGAGGTATTTTTTTGAAAAAGGTAAAAGTGATGGTAGTGCTTGTAATAGTATTTTCCATAGCTATATCTCTGATTTTTGATGGAAGGATATTTATTACCCCTATAGCAGAAAAACTGACTCCGGGCATTGAAAGTGAAGATGTTATGAAAGTCCAACAAAGGCTTAAAAACTGGGGATATTATGATGGAAGTGTTAGTGGTAAATATGACCTTAAAACTCTTCTTGCAGTCATGGATTTTCAGAAGGTCTATAGCCTTCCTGTAAATGGTGTGACAGGACAGCTAACGTTAGAGACAATGGGACTTACCACTTATGCACAATCGGGAGCAGCAATGGCGGCAGCTAGCAGGGTAAGTGATGTACAACTTTTAGCTAGAGCAATAAATGGAGAGGCAAGAGGTGAGCCCTATGAGGGGCAAGTTGCGGTAGGAGCAGTCATTTTAAACAGAACTAGAGATTCTAAATTTCCCAAAACAGTACCTGGTGTAATATACCAGCCTGGGGCTTTTACTGCAGTATCTGACGGACAGATTAATGTTGCTATAGATTCAAAGTCTACAGTGGTAAAAGCTGCAAGAGATGCCTTAAACGGCTGGGATCCGACTAATGGTTGCTTATATTATTGGAATCCTGCCACAGCAACAAGTAAATGGATATGGTCTAGGAAAATTCTAAAAAAAATAGGAAAACATAATTTCGGAATTTAGGAGGTGCTTAACTTATGAGTATAAGAGAAAAATTGCTAGATTTTAAAAGACGTTTATCGGATAGAAAGATGTATAGTATAGTAGTTGTAGTAGTAGCTGCAGTGGCAATATGGGGAATATATCAGTACAAGCATGCGGCTAATTTAAGACAAGAATTGGACAATCAGTATAATCGTGCCTTTTACGATATGACAGGATATGTAAATAATGTAGAGGTGTTGCTTATAAAATCATTAATATCTTCTACTCCAACAAAAACTGCGGCAACATTGCAGGAAGCATGGAGACAGGCAAACCTAGCACAGACAAACTTAGGTCAGTTGCCAGTATCGCAGCAGGTTCTTGCAAATACATCAAAATTTCTTACACAGGTTGGAGATCTTTCATATTCTATTAACAATCAGAATATGGACGGCAAGAAGCTTACAGATGAACAGTACAAGCTTATTGAAAATCTTCATGGATATTCGGTTTCACTAGAACAAGGCTTAAATGACCTGCAACAGCAACTTACATCAGGAAGAATAAAATGGGGAGAACTTGCAAATAAGGGCACTAAATTGTTTCAAAAAACTTCTTCAGAAATGCCCAAGGAGCAGTTTGAAAATATTGACAAGACCTTTCAGGATTATCCTACACTTATTTATGATGGGCCTTTTTCTGACCATATGACCTCAGCTAAGCCTAAAGGACTTACAGGAGAAAATATAAGTTCAAAAAAGGCAAAAGAAATTGTTATAGACTTTTTTGGAAAAGATAAGGTTGAGGCTGTGACCGATATAGGTAAAAATGATACTAGTAACATTAAAACTTACAGTTTCAATGTTACTTTTAAAAATGCTCCAAAGGATCAGGATGCAAAAATTGATGTTACCCAAAAAGGAGGACATGTTCTGTGGGCACTTTATAACAGACCCATTAATGAGGAAAAAATTAAAATGGAAAAAGCAAAGGAATTTGCCAGTAAGTTTTTAGAAAAGCATGGGTTTAAAGATATGGTAGATACGTACTATCTTAAGGAAGACAGTACGGCTGTAATAAACTATGCATATAGTCAAAATAATGTTATTGTATATCCTGATCTGATAAAAGTGAAGGTAGCATTGGATAATGGTGAGGTAATAGGATTTGAAAGCAAGGGTTATATTTCATCCCACAGTGAGAGGGATATTCCAGCTCCGACAATAACAATAGATAAGGCACGTGAATTAATTACTTCTAATATGGAAATTTTAAGTACAAAGCTTGCAATAATTCCTACAAATTACAAGACAGAGATATTTACTTATGAGTTTAAGGGAAAACTAAACGACAAGGATTTCTTAGTTTATATAAATGCAGAAACTGGTAAGGAAGAAAAGATCCTGATGATTATAAATACTCCTAACGGAATACTTACAATGTAGAATTAAAAAATAATTCTTCAATAATTCGAATAAATCAATTATAATTATACACGAGGGGCTTTATGCCCCCCGTTTGTTTTTGGTTTGGGTTATATTCTAATCTAGGGGTTGATAAAATGGAAGAAAATGATGTGATAGGCATTGAAAATGAATATAAAGATTTAAAAACAGAAAACTTTAGAAAACCTTCGATATGGCAGGTAGGTGCACTTTTTTCTTTTGTGGTAATAATATTCCTGTATTTAGGCACGCGTGTTCAAGAGTGGAACACAAATTATGGGATGATAATAACTGAATTTGGTTTGATTTTTTTGCCCCCCGTTTTGTTTTTAATAATTTTTAAATTTGATATTAAAAAAGTTATGAGATTAAATAATCCTGGAATCATTAATATACTTTTGATTTTTGGAATTATGGTATTTTCTCTTCCGGTTATAGGAGTTTTAAATATTTTTAATTTTTGGGTCATAAAGCAAATTTTTGGGAAATATGAAGTGTTTCAGGCACCCATTTCTAGTGGATCATGGGGGCTCTTGATAGGAGTACTTATTATAGGTGTTTCAGCAGGCATTTGCGAAGAGGTTCTTTTTAGAGGAGTTATACAAAGAGGCTTTGAAAAATTAGGAGCAGCAAGGTCAATATTTATTACGGCTTTTTTGTTTGGACTTATGCATATGGATTTTCAGAGGTTTTTAGGAACATTTATTTTAGGAGTTTTAATGGGATATTTAGCATATAAGAGTGATTCAATATTTAGCAGTATGTTTGCACACTTTGCAAATAATTCTATAGCGGTTTGTTTGACTTTTGTTTCGTTAAAGGCTACTGAGTTTTTAAAGGAAAACAATGTGGAAGGTATTGAAAACGTGCAAAATGGAGATATATTTGAAGCTTTTACCCAAATGAGTCGGATGGAGATGATAGTTGCGATCTTTGTATATGTGGCTATATTTATTTTTTCTTGTGTATGGCTATATTTTTTAATTCGTTTGTTTGCAAAAAATAACGATAAGAGGGAAGTTATTATAAAAAGAGATGAAGGGTCTGTCTCAGTACGTAACTTTGCTTCGTTTTTGCCCGGAGTTCTTATAATATTATTTATATATGTTATTGATATATTACGAATGGGAAATGTACTAGAACAGCCAGCACTACAGCAGATAATGAGAGCTATAGGTCTTTAGGAATGATAAGGCGGTTTCAAAAAATAACCTATACAGTATTCAGGTCACAAAGCCTTAAATCTAGATTTTTTGAAACCATAGCTGACCAGTTATTTTTTTGGAATCACCTAAATGTATTTTTTTTTAAAAAGAACAGTCTTATCTGTTCTTTTTAAGCATACGTATGTCTTCGCCTGCGAATTTAAACAAATCAAAACTTCCTATTATCCGTGAGGCTACTCTTTCGTCGTAATATTCATGGAGTTTGTTTATACCTATATTTGTTGCAATTATAGTTTTGCAAGGGCGTTGGAGATTTTTATCATGTCTTGAATTAAGTATATTCAAAAGTTCTGCATATCTTGCAGCAGAAGGTGATTCTGTACCAAGATCGTCAATTATCAATACTTCAACGTCAAATATATTGTCATAAGTTGAATCTTCATATTCAGTTTCTCTAAAACCTTTTAACTTATAATCATTTATTGTGCTAAAAAGAGCTGGTGATGTTTGATATAGAACAGTTCTATTTCTCTCTAACAGCTTTGCGGCAATGCAATTTATCATAAAGGTTTTTCCCACGCCTGTAGGACCACAGAAGAATAAATTTTTATTGTCTGGAGAATCTATGTTTTCTATAAAATCTAAAACCCTATTTTTAATTTTTAATATGTTATCTCTTGGGGATATCTTTATGCCATACCTTGCTTCATCAACAGTATTGGGATAGAAGGTTTCGTCAAACATTGAAAAGTTTTCATATAGGGCAAGCTTCAAGTTTGACTGGTTGTACAAATTGTTTATGTATTTTTGTCTATAACAGCAACATTTTTCTGTTTTGCCTGCTGCGTTTATATACCCCGTGTCTTTGCAAAGTGCACAGTTATATTTAGGCTCAAGATAATCGGAAGGATATGAAAACTTATTAAGCAGTAATGCTTTTTCGCTCTTTAGACTCTCTAGCTTATTGTGGAGTTCACTAACTAAAGAATCAGCAATATTTGCATCCTGCAGAATCATTTTTGTATACTTAATACCAGTAAATTGAATTTCGTTATCAATTTCTTCTATTTTAGGTATCTTAGAATATACTTCATCTTTTCTAAGTACATTTTCGTCATGTATTTCCTTTTGTCTTTTATCATATTCCTTTTGAATTAAAATGTGTATATTCTTGTACATAAAACCTCCAAATACTAGCTATTAAGCATTTTCATATAGACTGTTAAGATATCCGTCCTCATATTTTCTTTGATCAAAATTACCTTTTTGTGGTGCGTTGGACGCCGGCTTATTTGTTGTAGCTGATTTTGATGAACTATTCTTTCTTTTTGCATCATAGACCAAAATTTCTTCTTTTGACTGTAGGCCATGGGTATACCAATCAGTAATTATGCTGTTTATATAATTAAAGTTGGGGTTTGATTTTGCGGTTGTCTTTCTTAGTGCAATTTCAATTATTTCAAAGTTGTACTTATAGTCCATAACCCATTTTTCTACATAGTCATCTTCATAGGATGTCAGATTTCTTCCAAGTTTTAATTTCTTTATTATTGATTTTCTGACCTCTTTAAACTTCTTTTGTTCAATAGAATAGTTATCAAGGTCGAAAGAATTACGTATATTTCTACTTTTCCAACTTTCTGCAACTTTTTCTATGTATGGTTTGACAAGCCCTTTTTGGTCAAAACAGTACTGAAATAAAGCGAGCATTACATCTTCGTCAAACTTATACCTGTCAAACCAGGCATCAATATCGGTATACCATGAAGGAGACATTACACCTTGGAAAAAAGCATTGTTTATTGTGTATATAATTTCATTACGCTTTTTATTGCTTTCAAAGTTATTTACTGCTTCTTCAGGAGAAGATGTTGTTTTTAGTCGGTACATTTTCTTAATTTCTTTTTCTTTTAGATCATGTAACGCAACACCATCTAGTTTCCATGTAAGTACTCCTAGAGATTCAAGGTTTGAAATGCACTCCTTAACATTATCTACATTCATACCTAAGTTTTTAGCAAATTCCTCCACTGTGGCATTCTTGCCATGCTTACTCAAAAAAAGGCAATAAACATACACTTTCAAACTTTCCGCATTCATTAGAGGCATATACTCAGTAATGAAAATGTCTGGAATTAAAGTGTCAGAATAAAGGATTGTTTTATAAGATTCAAATAACATAATTACGCTCCCTTTATTATGGTTTTGGGAAATTCACTTTCAAAAGATGATTGCAAAAAACTTTGCAATTTTCTAATAATCTATCAAAATTTAGAAAATGTAAATTTTTTTGAAATCAAGCTAAGGGATAACGAAAAAATACCTTTCTATTTTTATATCTAGAAACACTATTAAATCAAGGTTTTTCATTATCCAAAGTAGGAACCTATTTTTTACTTGTTCCTAAGGATGTTTTATATAATCCGAAAGTGGTTATATTATATCATATAACTTTGACAAATTGCAGGAAGAATAAACCTCATTTATCGTATTCTTGGGGTATATTCTAATTTTTAAACAAGTTATTTCAATGTTTCTACATATTATAATTTATTTTTTATAAGGCAAGATCAAATAAATAACTGATCAATTAGAGTTTTGAAAAACTTGATTAGCATTTTTTGCGAAGCAAAATAATGTACCTATGCTTGGAAGCTTAAAAGCTTCCATAATGAGCGTTGCAAATGAAATATTGAATATGTATTTTTTTAAAACTCCCGAATTAAATATACGAATTATAAAAATAGAAAATAATGTAGTTGATTTTTTTTAAGATATGTATTATTATAATATATGTTCGATTTACGGATGCGCCCATAGCTCAATTGGATAGAGTGTCTGACTACGGATCAGAAGGTTAGGGGTTCGACTCCTCTTGGGCGCGCCAAGGCTCCTGGAATTATAATTTCAGGAGCCTTTTAAATTCTAATTTTCTTAATGTACAAGACATATAAACACCTAGAACTTATAAAACTTAATAATAAAGAGTTATAAGCATAAAACTGCGAATAAATATCCATTATTAAATTTAGAACCTGTTTTAGTGTCAAATGACGTAATTCTTAGTCCTGAATATTAGAAAAAAGCTTAGGGGCATCGAGCCCCTTCGCTTTTGCCTCTTTCACTTCGTTCGAAAGAGGCGGAATCTGTTGCTTGAGAGCTTGATAATTTGAAGCAAAAATGTCAAGGACGGTATTTTTAGCGTATAGGACGATGTCCTTAATACGCGGCGAAAAATTATCAAGACAAGGCTTACAGATTCTATGCGAAGGTCTTTGAATGGAGTCATTTGACACTAAAACGAGGCAGGTACAACCTTAATGTTAGTTTATAAAGTAACATCATCACTAATTTGTATTCTTAACTTAAAAATATTTACGATTGTTTAGAAAACTCTTTAAAATTGCAGAAACATAAAATTCCATAGCTCGCAAGTATTGAAAAAATTGAAATTGAAGGAAAATGGTATCTGCCTGCAACTTCTACAATCATGTGAAGAAATATGATACCTAGAAGGATTATCGCAAGAAAAAGAGATATTCCGTGATTTTTCCTTAAGATCATAATAATGCCTCCAAAGGCACAAAGCAGCAGTATAGTATGATAATAAAAATTAGACAACTTTATAAGAAGGCTCTCAAACTTGTAAAAGTCAAAATTTGTATCTTCTTGAATAAGCCCAGATTTAATATATGCTAAACTGTCATAGTCTACAGGCCAAATCATGCTGTGTTTTTTGCAAACAAATTTTAAATTACTTACAATGGATCTACTGCTTATTCTTTCCCATGAACGAACTAGAAGTTCATTATGAATTTCTTGAGGTGTGATGCCCGGAATTTTTTGAATCTCGGTAAGGGTATTTGCATCTGATGCATTCCATGAACCATTGCTATCATAGTTTGAACCAACATATATGTTGAACCCGAAAGGATATTTGGCAATTTCTCTATCTATAGCATTTGAAGTGGCAACTCCTATCAAAGTCGAAGTAATAAGGTAACCAGTTAAGAGTGAAGCTAAAAAGACAGTTTTACTAAAAGCACTGTTTTTTATTTTTATAATTTCGGTTACAAATATCATATAATATAAGCAAATAGCAATTAAAACTATTAAGCCAATAGGCCGGATGACATTACATACAGAACACAAAGCTCCTAACAAGAGAAACTTAATAAAAGTTTTAAAAACACCATTTCTATTGTCTAATACTAACATGAAGAAATAAATACATAAAAGCATTAAAAATGTAAAGATAATTTCAGTGGACACTAAAGCAGTATAAAAAACTTGAGAAGGCCAAAGCGCCCAAATAAATGCAGCGAGAAAGCCACATTTTCTGTCAAAAAGTTTAGATCCAATAAAATAAATCAGAACGCAAATCCCGCAGCTTAAAACAACATTTATAGAGGTGGCAACATTTATAGAAGCTCCAAAAATTCTATAAAAAGGTGCCAAAAAAACAGGATAGCCTATATAATGAGGAAATAGAGAGATGTAGCTTCCACCGATAAAATCACCTTGTGCAATGGCTTTAGCAAAAATATGATAGGTATTAAAGTCACTTTGTGGAGTTACCTTTATACATATTATCCAAAGCAAGCGTGGGATTACTGTAATAAAAATCAAAGCTAATAGTATGGGAAATTGTCTGTTAAATTTTATTTTGTTAAGAAAAGTTTTGCACAGAAAAATAACTACTCCGGCACAAATAAGTGAAGCGAATATAAAAAGTAATGTATAGAAAGTAACATGATTTCTAAAATATTGCTGTAAGGGCTTTGTTTTAATGAAATAAAAAGTATTAAATAAAATAAAAAAACTGTACATTAAAAAAACTGCAATTGAAAATATATTTTTTGTTTTATTTAAAAACATAACTACTCTCCTTTATAATAAATAACATTTTTACCTTAATATATTACCACATAAAAATTTAATACTGCAAACTATAAAATTTATATCAATAATTACCGATAAAATATAAGAAGCTGTATTTTGTAATATATAAAATAAATGGGGCAGAAGGCGAAATTATGGATATAGCAACAATTATTGGAATAGTGTTTGGGTTATTTAGCATACTGTGGTCAATATTTGAAGGTGGAAGTATTATGGCTTTCTTACATCTTCCTGCAATCGTTGTTGTTGTGGGTGGTGGAGTTGCTTCGACTCTGATTTCATATAAGTTGTCAGAGATGAAGCGTATAATGAAAGTTGCAATTAAGGTTTTTATTGGTAAGGAAACAGAGCAAGGCAACACCATAAAACAGCTAGTTGAACTTTCTATGAAAGCTAGACGAGATGGTTTGCTCTCTCTTGAGGCGGAGCAGGAACAGATAGAAGATGATTTTTTAAAAGAATCTTTACAGCTTGTAGTAGATGGTGTTGAACCTGAAATTATTGTGGATTCAATGGATTTAGAGATTGAAAACATGAAAGCAAGACATGATAAAGGTTCTGGACTTTTTAAAACAATGGGTAGCTTGTTTCCTGCATGGGGTATGATAGGAACTCTTATTGGCCTTATTCAGCTTTTAAAAGGTCTTGATGACCCATCAAAAATTGGTCCTGCTATGGCAGTAGCTCTAATAACTACTTTTTATGGAAGTGTACTTGCAAATTTTATTTGTAATCCTGTTGCAAGTAAACTTGCGTTGAAAAGTAAAGAGGAAATACAGGAAAAAAGAATGATTATAGAAGGAGTTTTGTCCATTCAAGCGGGAGAGAATCCTAAGATCCTTGAACATAAACTAAAATCATTTTTATCACCAAAACAGAAGTCTGAATATGATCAAGCAAATGATGAGGGTAAGAAACAAGAAGCTTAAAATTTCCTAAAATAGGTTTTAGAGCAGAAATCCTATTTTAAAGGCGGTATTTTTTAAAACTCCCGTATTAAGGCGGTTTCAAAAAATAACCTATACAGTATTCAAGTTACAAAGCCCTTCAATCTAGATTTTTTGAAACCGCAATTAACCAGTTATTTTTTTGGAATCACCTAAGTTGAAAATATTAATTTCAAAAAATACATATTCAATGTTTCATTAAAAAGCCCATTATAGAAGATTTAAGCTTCTGAGCATAGGCGCATTATTTTTTTTTGAAACCCCATTTGCTTAGATATTTATTTGATCTTGCCTAAGGGAGTTTCAAAAAAATACATATTCATTATTTCTGTTACAAAGCCTATCATGAAAGCTTTTAAGATTCCAATCATAGGTACATTATTTTGCTCTGCAAAAAATGGCATCGAATTTTTTGAAACTCCAGTTGACCAGCTATTTATTTTGAATCCCCAAAGTAGTTGAAAAGCGAGGTGTATTATGAGTAAAACAAACAGGAAAAGTCTTCCGGAAGATGAGCCTCAAGAAGGTGCACCTGAATGGATGACAACGTACAGTGATTTGGTTACACTTTTGCTGACTTTTTTTATTTTGCTTTTTTCTATGGCGTCAGTTGACAGCAAAAAATTTGAGGAAGTGGCAAAATCACTTCGTTCTGCCTTTATGGATACAAGTAATGGTGAAATGTATGATTATAATAACGGTAAAGATGTAGTGAGTTTGCTAGAAGATAATATGCCTACTGACACTGAAGATGAGGAAGTAAACAATAATGATAAAGAAGGTAATCCTTCGGATAGTGAGGCTCAAAAAAAAGAGGAAGCTATCGCAGAGTTTAAAGAAAAGGTGGAACAGCTAATTTTAGGACTTGATATTAATGAATACGTTCATGTTATTGATACTAAGACTTCTGTAATACTAAGGATTGATTCTGTGATACTTTTTGATATAGGAAAAGCGGACATAAAAGGGTCAGGTAAAGAGACAATACAAAAAATAGGAGAATTAATGAACAAACTTGATACAAAAGTAGCGGTTCAAGGACACACTGACAATATTCCCATTAACACAAGGTTATTTCCTACCAATTGGGAATTGTCTACTAAAAGAGCAACGAATGTTGTTCTTTATCTTGTCAATGAGTGTGGGCTTGAGCCTACTGAATTGACAGCAACAGGAAACGGAGAGTTTAGGCCGATAGCACCTAATGATACTGAAGAGAACAGACAGAAAAATAGGAGAATAGATATAGTTATTGACAAATAGAAATATTGAAATATAGGGTGTATTTAATCATCGTGAGACATATTATTCCAATAACTAAAGCTCCGAGGCTAAGAGAATGTATAACTCGCTACGGGTCGAATCAAAACTCGCTACGCGTAGAAAAGTGATTCGACTAATCCTTCGCTTCGTTAACATTCTCTAAGCCTCTACGCAGATGTTATTTCCATAATATGTATCACAATTTAAATATACACCTAGAAATATATAGTTACTTGAGTTTAAAATATGTATGGAGTATAATTAAAGAAAAATGAGAAATGAGGTCAGCAATGAAAAATTCAGACATTTATAATAAACCAAAGCATATGACCAGCATAGGAGGACAGGCTCTTATTGAAGGTTTGATGATGATGGGACCTAATGATGTTGCAATTGCAGTTAGGAAACCAGATGGGGAAATAATATTGGAAAAGAGGCCTCTGCCAAAGAGAAGTAAACTATCAAAGTTTCCTTTGGTAAGAGGAGTTGTAGGCCTGTTTAAACAGATGGTTGTTGGCATAAAGGCATTGATGTTTTCTGCCGAATTTGTAGACCTTGAAGATGAGGAAGAGTCAGAACCATCAAAGTTTGATCAATTTTTTGAAAAGGTTTTAGGTAAAGTTTTTGGAAATAAACTACAGGATGCTTTGATATATATATCTGTGGTTATTTCGCTTTTATTTAGTGTAGGACTATTTATACTGCTTCCAAATTTTATTGCTGGATTTTTGCCTTTTGATAAAGAAACAAGTACTGGAGTTATATTGTATAATCTTGTTGAGGGTATAGTAAAAATAATTTTGTTTTTTACGTATATGGTATTGATATCAAAATTAAACGATATAAAGAGAGTTTGGCAATATCACGGTGCCGAGCACAAAACTATCCATTGTTATGAGCATCAAGAAGAACTTACTGTAGAAAATATTCAGAAGTATTCAACAAGGCATCCTAGATGTGGAACATCTTTCCTTTTCACAGTTATGGTAGTAAGTATTTTGGTGTTTTCCTTTGCGGGATGGTATGATGCGGCTTGGAAGAATATGATAATAAGACTGTTGTTGTTGCCTGTTGTTGCAGGTATATCTTATGAAATTATTAAGTTTGCAGGCAAAAGCGAATCAAAAGTTGTGCAGTTATTAAATGTACCCGGTTTGATGTTTCAAAACTTTACGACCAAAGAACCTGATGATAGTATGGTTGAAGTTGCTATAGAAGCAATGAAAGGTGTTTTAGAAACAACAAACGAAGGAGAAGATAAGTGGTGATTTTTAACCAATTATTTTTTTGAAACGACCTATATTTTTCTCGAAAAACATTTTGCTTTATTTAATTTTTATTTTCGAGAAATAATATACATCTGCCTATAAAATTAAAAAGATGTTATGTAATAAACTTTTTGACTTTTAGATAAACAAAAATTGTAAAAGAGGAGATAAAAGTTGGTATTGAAAGATGTTTTTGCAAAAGGGATTAATATGCTTAAGCTATCAAATATTGATGCCCCGGTAATTACAGCCGGGGCAATATTATGTTTTGTTTTAGGCTGTGAAAAAATTTATCTTTATTCCCATGACGATTACACATTAAGTAAAAATGAGTATGAACAATATCTTGCTGCGTTAAAAAGGAGAATAGCTGGTGAACCACTTCAATATATAATAGGTTGTCAGGAATTTATGTCTTTAAACTTTAAGGTTACTAAAGATGTTTTGATACCCAGACAAGACACTGAAACATTGGTGGAATGTATAATTGAGTTGGCTAATGAAATGGATACTGTAAGTATTCTAGATATTGGGACTGGATCTGGATGTATAGCTATAAGCCTTGCTTACTATATAAAAAACAGTCAAGTTATGGGAATTGATATTTCAAAAGGAGCACTTAGAGTTGCAATAGAAAATGCTCGAACTTGTGGTGTTGAAAAAAAGGCTGTTTTTATTGAGAGCAATCTTTTTGAGAATGTACCGCATAAAAAGTTTGATGTTATTGTTTCTAACCCTCCATATATACCGCTTAAAGACATTGATATGCTAGAGGAGCAAGTTAAGGATTTCGAGCCTAAAACTGTTTTAGATGGAGGAGAGGATGGCCTCTACTTTTATAAAAAAATAGTGAAAGAATCGATTGATTTTTTAAAACCAGAAGGTATTTTAGCATTTGAAGTGGGTTTTGACCAAGCTCAAGAGGTTGTAAGAATTATGGGAGCAAGTTATCAAAACATAAAGGTTCAAAAGGACTTAGCTGGGATTGAACGTGTTGTTATGGGGAGTCTTTCCAAATAGTTATAATACCCGATGAATTTAAATTTTTTAAGAAAATCATTATAATAGGGCCTAAGAATAGTCCGACTATTCCAAAAATCACTACACCTAAATACATAGAGATAAGAGTTGCCATTGGATGAAGACCGGTTTTTATAGAAACGATTTTTGGTTCAATTATCTGTCTTACTATAATAGCAAATAGATATACACCCGAAAGGCCTAAAGCCATACGAAGGTTGCCAGTAATAAAGTTTAAAAGTATCCAAGGAACCATTACAATACCAGATCCTAAAAGAGGTATACCATCAGCTATTGCAGTTATTAAACCCATTAAAACTGCATAGTCGGTGTTTATTACTATGAAGCCTAATGTAGATATAATAAAGGTAATGGACATAATGATAAATTGAGCTTTAAAGTAGCCTAATATAGAAGATACAGCGCCATTTTTTGCAGTATAGAAATTTTTTTTTGATTTATGTGGTATCTGCCTATATATAAAATTCCTTATGTTGTTTTTATCACTGCTTATAAAATAAGAGGATAGAAGGGTTACGGTAATAAAAATTCCAAGTCTAGGTAAGGAAGATATACTATATATTATTGAACTAGCTACAGAAGATATGACGTTTTCTAATTTTGGCAAAAATACAAGTAGGTTTTCTCGAAAGCTTTCTTGGATATTAAAGGGAAGATTGCTGTAAAAATCACTTATTTTAGAATAATAAACTGATAGTAGATAGGAAATACTAGCTATATAGTTGGGGAGATTATTTTGAAGTTTTATAAGTTCATAATATATTTTAAAGAGTATGGACACAGTGAGAGCTGCAATAACAAGTATGCTTAGTGTAAGCGATACTATTGTAGCAGTTTTTCTACTTAAGTGAATTTTTTTTTCAAGAAAGCCTATAATAGGTTCATTAATTGTAGATATTATGGCAGCTATAATAAAAGGGGCAATAAAAATTAAGGCATGTTTGATTCCCATATAAAATCCAAAAAGAATACTGACAAAAATCAATAAATTAATTATTCTCTTTATATAAAGTCTAACAAAAGCTTGCATTTTGTTTTAACCTTTCTAATTTTATTAGTTAGGCGGTTTCAAAAAATAACCTATACAGTATTCAGGTCACAAAGCCCTTCGATCTAGATTTTTTGAAACCGCAATTGACCAATTATTTTTTTGGGATTACCTTATAATAATTATATGATGCGTCCTAGCATTAAAAACCGAAATTTTTTAAAAATTCAATACAAAAATATTTTAAAAATTTTAAGCAAAATCAAAAAATAACTTGCTAAAATCATAAATAGTGAATTTTCATGAGAATTGAGGAGATGTAATAAAAATTTCTCTAGTTGGTGACATGGCTTGTATACAATATGCAAAAGCGTTTTATATGGAAAAACGCCCTTAAATGGCATTTGACTTAATCAAAAGTAATAAATATAATTATAGATATTCGAGTAAGGAACGAGTAAAAAATAAGTTCCTACTTTGGATAACAAAAAAACTTGATTAATGGTGTTTTTAAAATCTTTAAGTTGGAAGGTATTTTTTCGTTATCCCTAAGGTGTTTCAAAAATTTAAATCATGTTTTTTGAAACATCAATTGACCGGTTATATTTTAGAAATTATCTAAGCAGTTATATTTGATCAATGATGAACATTTTCTTGACAATGTTGCCAAGCTATATTGAACTTTTAAAAATAGAATAGTTTTTGATTTCTATTGCGCAAATTCTAAATATTTCAATAATTTAAAACGTATGTTAATATAAATATATAGAGAAAAATTAAACTACATAAAATTAATATAAAGATAAAATGGGGTTGGGTGTATGTTGTTTAAAAGTATGTTTAAAGGTGGGGTTAATGTTCCGCATTTCAAAAGGACCAAAGATTGCGAAACAGTTAAAATGAAATTGCCTGAAAAAGTTGTTATACCTATGCTTCAGCACATTGGGGCACCTTGTGAGCCTTATGTTCAAAAAGGGGATGAAGTAAAGGTAGGGCAGGTTATTGGAAACACGGACAAATTTGTTTCTGCTCCGGTACATTCGAGTGTTTCGGGGGTAGTAACTGGTGTTTCGCCAAGGCTTTATGCCGGAGGTGTTTATATTACATCTGTGGAAATTAAAACTGATGGCAAACAAGAACTTGATAAGAGCATTAAACCTCCAAAATTTACTAGCAGGGAAGAGTTTATAGGTGCCATAAGAAAATCTGGGTTAGTTGGTCTAGGTGGAGCGGGATTTCCGGCACATATTAAACTTTCACCTCCACAGGGTAAAAAAATAGACACACTAATTATAAATGCTGCTGAGTGTGAGCCATTTATCACATCGGATTACAGGGAGATTATTGAAAATTCTTGGAACGTCCTAAATGGAATAGATATTGTAATGGAATCATTGAAAATTAACAATGTACTTATAGGTATTGAGGACAATAAACCGATGGCAATAAAAGAAATGGAACATGTGGCATCTAAAAGTGACAAAGTCAATGTTGTAAAGCTCAAATCTCGCTATCCTCAAGGTGCAGAAAAAATGTTGATCTATGCAACCACTGGAAGAAAGGTTCCTCCGGGGAAATTACCCTCCGATGTTGGTGTCATAGTTATGAATGTTAACAGTATTTCATTTATTTCGGAATATATAAAAACAGGGATGCCGCTTATTAAAAAAAGAGTTACCGTTGATGGTACTGCGTTAAATAACCCTTCAAGTTTAGAAGTTCTTATAGGAACATCACTTTCAGAAGTATTTGAGTGTAGCGGTGGGTTTAAAGAACCTCCCGAAAAGGTACTTATGGGTGGACCTATGATGGGTATAGCTCAGTTTTCTCTAGAAACGTCGGTTCTCAAACAGACAAATGCCCTTTTAGCTTTTGGAAAGAAAGAAGCGATGCTTCCTAAATCTGGTGCTTGTATAAGATGTGGAAGGTGTGTTGAGGCATGTCCTATGAACTTATTACCCCTACATCTAAACAGCAATGCTTTAAAGGAAAATGTGGAAGAACTAGAGAAGTATCATGTTAATGATTGCATAGAGTGCGGCAGTTGTTCTTATACCTGTCCTGCAAAAATACATCTTGTGCAGTCAATAAGACTTGGCAAGTCACAAGTTAAAAAAGCATCTGTAAAAGGGGGGAAATAATTTGGAAAATAAACTTATTGTATCATCCTCTCCACACATTAGGGGGAAGGCAAGTACTCAGAGAATAATGTTAGATGTTATTATAGCACTGCTCCCAGCAGCAATTTTTGGTATATATTTTTTTGGTTTGAAAGCAGCTTTGGTGATATTGGTCACAGTAATATCTTGTGTAGCTTCAGAATATTTAACTAGGGTAATTTTGAAAAGGGAACCAACAATATCCGACTTAAGTGCAGTGGTTACAGGTGTTTTGCTTGCGTTAAATCTTCCGCCTACAATTCCGCTATGGATGGCTGCGGTGGGTGGTGTTGTTGCAATTGTAATAGTTAAGCAGTTATTTGGTGGATTAGGTCAAAATTTTATGAATCCAGCATTGGTTGCAAGGGTATTTTTGCTCAATGCTTTTGCAAAACAGATGACAACATTTATAACACCTGGTCCTGACGCAATTTCTTCTGCTACACCGTTATTTCAAATGAAGGAATTTGTAAAGGGTAATGAAGCAAATTTATCAGGATATTGGGATTTGTTTGTTGGAAATATATCAGGATGCATAGGAGAGACTTCTGTTATAGCGCTACTTATTGGCGGGATATATCTTTTGTTTAGAAGAGTTATAACATTAGACATACCTGTTGCGTTTATAGGTAGTGTTGCTTTGATAACATGGATTTTCGGGGGACAGACTTCTTTTACAGGCGATTGGATATATCATGTACTATCTGGTGGGTTGATGATAGGAGCATTTTTTATGGCGACGGACTATGCCACATCTCCGGTTACTTTTAAAGGACGCATAATTATGGGGATTGGATGCGGAGTTTTAACAGCTGTAATAAGGCTTTATACTTCTTCTCCTGAAGGAGTATCCTATGCAATATTGCTTATGAATATTTGTGTTCCTCTTATTGACAGATATACTGTTCCAAAGAGTTTTGGAGGTGAAAAAGCCATTGCGTGATATAATTAAGCCTACAATTGTTTTGTTTTTAATTTGTATAGTAGTTACAATGGCTCTTGCGCTTACAAACTATGCAACAAGGGATGCTATTATAGAGCAGGTTAGAGTTCAAGAGGAAAGTGCAAGAAGGGAAGTTTTTTCACAAGCTGAAGATTTTGAAGAGGTAAAGGATCTAGATTCAATATTTGGTACAAGTGATGAAGATAGACTTGTTAAGAAGGTATTTAACAGTTTAAAGGATGGAGAGATAATAGGAAGGGTCTATTCAGTAGAGAGCAAAGGCTATGGAGGAATGATTTCTATAGCAGTTGGAATAGATAATAGCGGTAAAACGACGGGTGTTAAAATTGTAAGTCATAGTGAAACACCAGGGCTTGGTTCAAAAGCACAAGATCAATCCTTTATATCACAGCTTATTAATATCAAACCTAAAGAGGCGTTGTCAGTTGTTAAAGTTGAAGGTACAAAGCAAGAGGAGATTGATGCTGTAAGTGGTGCAACAATATCGTCTAAAGCTGTTGTAAAGGCAGTACAGGCAGCAATAGATGCTGACTCTGGCATTAAAGGAAAAGGGGGAGAGTCTTGATGAAGTCAATAAAGACACTTACCAATGGTATTATAAAGGAGAATCCTGTATTTAGATTGGTTTTAGGAATGTGTCCTACCCTTGCGGTAACTACTTCTGCCAAAAACGGTATTGGTATGGGACTTGCATCTACTGCGGTTTTGATTTGTTCTAATTTGGTAATATCCGTATTGAGAAAGGTAATTCCTGATAAGGTTAGAATTCCCGCTTATATAACGATAATTTCAGGATTTGTTTCGATTGTACAGATGCTATTAAAAGCCTATCTTCCTGAACTAGATAAGGAGCTTGGCATATTTATACCATTAATTGTTGTAAATTGTATTATATTGGCAAGAGCTGAGATGTTTGCAAGTAAAAATAATGCAGCTCTTTCAGTGCTAGATGGTATAGGAATGGGAGTAGGGTTTACCTTTGCATTGTTTATAATTGGGTCTGTAAGGGAATTGCTTGGAGTAGGAGAATGGTTTGGAATTACTGTTACAGCAAATCTATTTGATCCTGCTATAATTATGATACTTCCTCCGGGAGGATTTTTGGTTTTTGGAATATTAATGGGGCTTATAAATAAGTTTTCCTCTATAAATCTAAATAAAAATAAGGACTGTGCATCATGCCCATTGCCCTGTGGTGCATCTTCAAAAGCTAAGGGGGATGAATGATAATGAATAGTATAATAATAATTGCAATTAGTGCTATATTGGTAAATAATATTGTGTTGTCTCAGTTTTTGGGGGTTTGCCCGTTTTTAGGTGTTTCTAAAAAACTTGATACAGCGTTTGGAATGGGTGGAGCTGTTATATTTGTTATGACAATTTCGTCTCTAATTACTAGGGTAATATATGGATCGCTTTTAAAGCCTAACAACCTTGAGTATTTAAATACAATCGCATTTATATTGGTTATTGCATCTTTGGTTCAATTTGTTGAAATTATACTTAAGAGATTTATACCACCCTTATACAAGGCTTTGGGGATATATCTTCCGCTTATAACAACAAACTGTGCAGTGTTAGGTGCAGCTCTTATGAATATAGATAAGAATTATACTGTACTAAACTCTACTTTATATGGACTATTTGCAGGAATTGGTTTTACGCTTGCACTGGTATTGTTTGCTGGTATTAGGGAGAAGCTTGAGTACAGTGATGTCCCAGAGTCACTTAAGGGGTTACCTATATCACTTATAGCTGCATCTCTTGTTTCTATGGCATTTTTAGGCTTTAAGGGGCTGTTTGGAATATAGATAGAAAGGATGTTGGGATTATGCTGCAGGAGTTATTGCTGCCTACTTCTATAATTGGTGGCTTAGGATTAATATTTGGAGTTGGTCTGGCTTATGCTTCTAAGAAATTTAAAGTAGAAGCAGATGAAAGAGTTGCAAAAATTAGAGAGGTTTTACCCGGAGCGAATTGCGGTGCTTGTGGATATACAGGTTGTGATAATTTTGCCGAGGCTGTTGTAGAAGGAAAATGTGATATAAACGCATGCACTGTTGGTGGAGATGCTGTTACAGAGGCTATAGGTGAAATTTTAGGAGTAAAAGCTGAGGCAACGGTTGCAAAAACAGCAAGGGTAATGTGCGAAGGCACATATTCTTCATGTAGAGTTAAGTATGATTATTCGGGAATAGAGGATTGTGTTGCTGCAGCAAGTCTTTTGGGCGGTCCTTCAGCATGTACCTATGGATGTGTAGGGCTTGGCAACTGTGTAAGAGCGTGTCCTTTTGATGCAATAGAGATTGTAGATGGATTAGCGAGAGTTATTGAATCTAAATGTAAAGCTTGTGGTAAGTGTATAGATTCCTGTCCTAAAAATATAATTGAAATGGTTCCTGTATGTGGTGAATACACCGTTTCGTGCAGCAGCATGGACAAAGGGGCAGTAATAAGGAAAAACTGCTCTGTAGGATGTATAGGTTGTGGAAAGTGTACTAAGGTTTGTCCTAGTGGAGCAATTAGTGTTAAGGGAACTCTTGCTAAAATAAATCCAGAGCTATGTACTAATTGTGGAGAATGTATAAAGGTTTGCCCAACAAATGCGATAACTTGGCATAAATGTGGTTAATGCCTGAAAAAATAAGGTGATTCAAAAAACAACTTTTTAATTGCGGTTTCAAAAAATTTTGTTTACGTTTTGCATTGCAAATAATGCTACTTTGTTTGGGTGTTATTTTTTGAAACCGCGTAATGTAATAAATTTTTGGCTTTTATATATTTTGTTTTTTACTGACTTGTATTTGATTTCTGCCGTTTTTAAAAGTCTTCCTAACATCATATCCTTGCATGACAAGTGTGTTGTATATAGTATCGGTTTGATGAAAGTAATTATTTCCTACATCAAGTATAAGTGGATTATTTGCAGTTAGTTGTGTAGAAACTTTTTCTAGAGTCGAATCAATATTTAAGCTTTCCGCATTTATAATTTCGTTAGTATCCATTTGTACATCCTCCTACTATAGAAAATTGTTTAAAACATAAAAAATGTAGTAATATATAGTATAGGCGAAATTTCTTTTGTTATTCTCTAGTACTTTAGCAGTTATTTCTAGAAACCTACATTTTTTGAAACCGCAGGTACAAATTTTTTTTGAAATCATTTTAAATATGTGATAAAGTTCAATTAAGAGATAAGTTTCTATTTAAGATAAGGCAAAATCAAAAAAATAACTGATCAATTGGAGTTTCAAAAAATTTGATTATCATTTTTTGCAAAGCAAAATAATGTACCTATGCTTGGAAGCTTAAAAGCTTCCATAAGGGGTTTTGTACCGGAAATATTGAATATGTATTTTTTTGAAGCTCCCTAATAAAAAACTTGATTTTATAGTTTTAAAAACATCAGAGTTTAAAAGTATTTTTCGTTGTCTACTAGAAAAAATAAGTGTTTAGGAGATGCCTATGAACAAATCAAATATTGTGTTGATAGGGATGCCTGGAGCTGGAAAAAGTACTGTTGGTGTAGTTTTGGCTAAAGCAATGAGAAAACCATTCATTGATACTGATTTATTGATACAGCAAAAACATGGTATGTTTTTGCAGGAGATTATCGATAAATATGGTATCAAAAAGTTTTTAGAAATGGAAGAAAAGGTTGTGGTTGATCTTGATGTAAAAGATCATGTGATAGCGACTGGGGGAAGTGTCATATATAGTAATTCAGCTCTTAATCATTTAAAAAAAGATAGCATCCTTGTATATCTCAAGTTAAGGTTTGACGAGATAGAAGATAGAATTAAAGATTTTAAAAGCCGCGGAATAGCAAAGGAGATGGGCGAGAATTTAGTTGATATCTACAATGAAAGAGTTCCTTTATATGAAAAGCATTCAGAAATAACAATTATTTGCTCTAACAAAAATATAGAGGACATTGTATGTGAGATAAAAGAAAAAGTTAATAATGATAATAAATAGTTGCGATTTTGTGTTTGGATATTAGCATTATTTTGTAATCTCAAAAATGTTAATCAGTTTTTTTGAAATGGCAGTTGGCCAATTATTTTTTTGCAATCATCTAATTTCAAAAAAAAAATTAAAAAATTTTTGTAAACATGTATATAAATTCCGAATTAAGGGCAATAATAATATTGACCTCACAAAATACATTTTGACCCCCTTTACATGGGTTAGTCGCAACGACTAACCCTCTTTTTTTAGGGCTTTGATAGTATAAGGTAGTTTCAAAAAAACACATTTTCATTATTTTTGTTACAAAGCCCATTATGGAAGATTTAAGCTTCTAAGCATAGGAACTTTATTTTTGCATACAAAAAATGGTAACGGAATTTTTTAAAGTATAGGAATTTATAAAAATTCTATTTTTGTAAATTTTTATACTAGGGTTTGGAAAGGGGATTTCCATTTCCCGGTTTAAGGAGGGTGCTCAGGCTGGTCGTTCGCTGCGCTACACTGCTCGCCCAAGCAACCTGGGATGCGAAGCATCCGTCGAAGGGAGCCATAGGGTTGCCTAGCGGGCAAGAAAAGTCATGAGTGAAGCGAATTTTGTTGAAACTGTATTTGATCAGTTGTTTTTTATTTTGCCTAAATATGAAATAGCACTGATTATAGAATTATAAATTATTTGTTGTTTTTCATAAATCATTCTAAAAGACTTTATATTGTACAAAAAATATATTACAATAAAGTAATAGCCAATAAAAACTAAGGAGAGGGTTAGATGGAGAGAATTCCAAAGCAAAAAGAACCATTAGTAACACATATTTACACTGCTGATCCTTCAGCGCATGTTTTTGAAGGAAAAATTTACATTTATCCATCCCATGATAGAGATTTGGATGTAGAGTCAAACGACAATGGAGATCAATACATGATGGAGGATTACCATGTATTATCTATGGACAATTTAAATTCTCCTGTTGTCGATCATGGTGTTGCAATTCACGTTGACAATGTTCCGTGGGTTAAGAGGCAAATGTGGGCTCCCGATTGTGCATTTAAAAATAATACTTATTATTTGTACTTTCCTGCAAAGGACAAAGATGACATATTTAGAATCGGCGTTGCTACAAGCAAGACTCCGGAAGGTCCTTTTACTGCCCAACCGGATTATATAAAAGGCAGTTTTAGCATTGATCCGGCAGTAATTGTAGATGATGATAATAAAGCGTATATATATATAGGAGGACTTTGGGGAGGACAATTAGAAAAATGGCAGACTAGAAAATATGTTCCGGATGCCAAAGGTCCTGAACCATCAGAACCTGCATTAGGGCCGGTTGTAGCTGAGTTAAGTGATGATATGCTTTCGTTCAAAGAGGATCCACAACAGATTTCGATTGTTGATGAGGATGGGAATCCTCTCTTAGCTGGAGATGAAGAAAGAAGATTTTTTGAAGGTCCTTGGGTTCATAAGTACAATGGATATTATTATTTATCATATTCAACTGGTACAACACATTATATTGCCTATGCAATCAGTAAAAATCCTAAAGGTCCTTTTGTATACAAAGGTAGAATACTTGAGCCGGTTATAGGCTGGACAACACATCATTCTATCGTCCAGATTGAGGATAAATGGTATTTGTTTTATCATGACTGTTCTATGTCTAATGGCGTTAATCAGAAGAGATGTGTAAAATATACTGAAATTACTTACAATGAGGATGGAACGATAAATACTGTACAACCTTACAAATAAAGATCTATATAATAAAAGATTAACAAATGCTATGGGATAGTTGGTTTTTAAGTTCAACTATCCCATATTTGATTTGCATTTTTTGGATTGCAAGAAAATATTCTTTTGTTCGAATGCTTTAAGCTTCTTTGTTGGATTTTGTGCTAAAAACTGTATATACTATTTTTTGAAATTGCCTTATATAAGTGCTTCAAGCTGGTTTAATACTTTCTCAAATACGTTTAAAGCATCTTGTATGGGTTTAGTTGTATATAAATCTACTCCTGCCTTTTTTAAAAGTTCTAAAGGATAATCAGAACTTCCTCCTTTAAGAAATTCTTTATATCTATCAATAGCTGGCTGCCCCTCATTTAAAATCATATTTGAAATTGCAACGGCGGACGAAAAGCCAGTTGCATACTTATAAACGTAAAAACTGGTATAAAAATGGGGGATTCTTGCCCATTCTATTTTGATCGCATCGTCTACATTGACTTCAGCTTCAAAATACTTTTGGTTTAGTTTGAGATAAATATCGCAAAGTGCATCAGAAGTAAGGGCTTTTCCATCCTTTAGCATTGAGTGTGTTTCCTTTTCAAATTCTGCAAACATAACCTGTCTAAAAATTGTTCCTCTAAATTGTTCTAAGTAATGGTTTAGAAGATAGGCTTTTTCTGCTTTGCTACTTGTGTTTTTAAGTAGATGTTCCATAAGCAGGCATTCATTTACTGTTGAAGCTACTTCTGCCACAAATATTTTATACTCCGAATAAACATAGGGCTGAGTCATGTTTGTGTAGTACGAATGCATTGCGTGCCCCATTTCATGTGCAATAGTAAAAACATCATTTATTGTTCCTTGGAAATTCAGCAAAACGTATGGGTGAGATTTATATGCGCCCCAGGAGTATGCACCGCTTGTTTTGCCTTGATTTTCAAAAACATCCACCCACCCTGATTTGAAAGCTTCTTTTAAATATTTTGTATACTCTTCACCCATAGGCGCTAGCCCCTGTTCAACTAGGTTTATTGCTTCTTCATAGGGGATATTTTTCTTTGTTTTTTCAACAATAGGCACATATAAGTCGTACATATGAAGTTCATCAAGTTTTAAAGCTTTTTTACGGAGTTTGAGATAGCGGTGTAGTAGGGGGAGGTTTTTGTTTATAGTATAGATTAAGTTATTATACACATCGGTAGGTATATTATCATCGTCGAGGGAAGCTTCTAAGGATGAATTATATTTTTGTGCGGTAGAATAAAATTTATTTGCTTTCATATTACTTGTCAAGGAAGATGCCAGTGTGTTTTTAAATTTGCCATAAGTACTATAGAGTGCTGTGAAAGCATCTTTTCGAACAGTTCTATCGGAATTTTCAAGAAACTTTACATATCTACCTTTTGTTAATTCAACTTCTTGACCGTTTTCATCCTTAATAAAGGGGAATTTTAAATCTGCGTTGTTAAACATCGTAAATATATCTCTTGCAGCACCTGCTATATCTGAAGACAACGCCAAAAGCTCTTCCTCTTTTTGTGAAAGAACATGTTCTTTTTGCCTAAGTATTTCATTAAAAAAATGTTTGTAAAACTTAAGTTTATCGTTGCTGTTTATAAAATCCGTTAATGTATTCTCAGGTATAGATGTAATCTCAGGGACTATAAAGGAGATAGAAGCATAGACTTGTGTAGTTAGAGTTGAGGCTCTATCGGTAAGTGCCTGATAGACTGAATTACCATTGTCTTCATCTCGCTTCATTCTTGCGTAAACAAAAATCATATCATTCAATGCCATGATGTCATTACTTAATTTGAGACACTCAAATAAATTTTCAGAGTTTTTGTTTAGCGTGCCTTTGTATTTAACTATATCTTTTAAATTATCTTTTACTTTATTGAAATCATTTTCCCAGTTATCAATGTTTTCATACATATCAGTGAGCTTCCACTTGTATTTTTCGTCAATAGCATCTCGTTTAGGAAGGGCTTTATTTGTACTTGTCATTTTCAATCCTCCTCAAGGTTTTTATAGTTTATAGTATTTGTAGAATTTTCTTCATAATAACAAAAAGTAAAAAAAAGAACAACCTGTTTTCTATATTTAGGGTGCATATTTTAACTGTGAGATATATTATGGAAATAACATCTACGTAGAGGCTTAGAGAATGTTAACGAAGCGAAGGATTAGTGGAATCACTTTTCTTCTTAGTAGCGAGTTTTGATTCGACCCGTAGCGAGTTATACATTCTCTTAGTCTCGGAGCTTTAGTTATTGGAATAATATGATCCATGATGATTAAATACACCCCTATATTTAGGTGATTTGCATAAATAACTGGTCACCTGCGGTTTCAAAAAAACCGAATTGCATTTTTTGGAATTTAAAATGCAAAATAATGTTCCTCTGTTTGGATGCTGTAAGCTTCCGTTAAGGCTTTGTGACCTGAATACTGTAAAGGTTATTTTTTGAAACCCTTATATAGGTTGCTAAGAAATAATTCATTAGGGGAGTTATGTACTAAAAAGCTTTTTGACTTTTATATAGACAAAATATTGTAAAGAATAACAGCAGCTTCGGCTCGAGTTGCATAATCTTTTGGAGCAAGGATTGTTTTGCTCTTTCCATTAATGATATTTTCACCATTTAGTATAGTCATACTTAAAAGAGCATAATTTGAGATGTTATTTTTATCTAAATATTTGTCAAGTATACTTAAATCATGGTTTGGCAGTGGATTTCCTGATATTTTTAGAGCTCTAGCTAATATAACAGCTATATCTTCTCTTTTTATGGGCTCATTGGGATAAAATAAATTATTTCCCGTACCCGAAATTATTCCTAGGTTTTTGGCGATAATAACATTTTTATAAAACCAATGTTCGGGCTTTACATCTTCAAAAGTACCAATTGGTGTTTTGTCAAATTTTAAACTGACAACTACAAGATTTATAAACTCTGCTCTTGTTATTTTATCATTAGGTGCAAAAATATCCGGATTTGTTGACTTACCTTTAATTATCTCTCTTCCAGCTAGATTTTCAATAGCTGTTTTTGCCCACTCGACCGAGTTTAAGTCGTCAAAGGTTTTAGGGGTGCTTGTTTGGGCAATTGCTATGTTATCACAATAATTATATAATGATCCATTAAAAGATTTTACTCTGTAATAGTATCTGTTTTTTGCTTTAAGGTTGCTGTCTGTGTACTTTACAACGTCTCTAGGAGTTCTTGCAATTTCAATGAATTCACTTTCATTAGTTCTTCGTTCAATTATAAAGCCTTCTTCTGAGGAAGATTTGTCCTTCCACTCAAGGGTTATTGAGAAAGAAGATATAGCCTTAGCTGTTAGATTTGTTGGAGGGGACAAAGTCCCTATCAATATTTCACACTCATCACTTTCTGAACTTATGTAGTAAACTGAGTTATATGCTGAAACTCTGAATCTATATATTGTATCGGCCTCAAGGTCATCAATTTTATAGCTGATTTTATTAGCGGGTACACTAGCAACTTTGACCCAATAATCTTCGGTATCAGATTTTTGTTCAATTTGAAAACTTGTTTCTTCGATAGAATTATCTTTCCAGCTAAGAGTTATTTCTGTTTCTGAAACAATTGTAGCGGTTAAGTTTGATGGAGCTGAAATTGTAAATCCTTCAACTATGACTTCATCAGTGTAATCGGAATAATATTTTCCATTTACGGATTTTAATCTGTAGGTATAATTCCTTCCAGGTTTTAGAGGGAAATCGTACCATGTATTTCTATTAGAGGATGAAGTGGTATCTACAACAATAAAGGGACCATTATCAATTTTTCGTTCAATAATAAAGTATTCTGCGCCATAGGATTTATCAGGCCATATTAACTTTATTGTGTTTGAAGAACTCCACGTTGCATGAAAGTTTTGAGGAGACTTTAATTTTGTATGTGCCGAAACACCAGTTTCTGTATCTGGATAGGATTTTGAATATATATTTTCATCTATAACTGTCTTAACTCTGTAATAGTATTGACTGTTATCAGTGAGAGTAGAATCATTATAACTTGTAAAACCTGCCGGAAGAGTCGTTAGAAGCTTCCAGCTTTCGTCAGAGCCAATTTTTCTTTCTATGGCAGTACTATAGTTTGCAGAGTCTTCATATATCCAATTTAGTTTGATTTCGTTTGTGGATACTGCCCAAGCTTCTAGTGAAGCAGGTGGATATTTTAACAAAGAAGTTGATATTGACAGTTCATTTGTATACGAATTGGCATTGCCATAAGGATTATAAGGTATAACTCTGTATGTATAGGTGTTTTCAATTGTAAGGGTATTATCAGTATAAGTAGTAGTGTTTGCCGTTACTTCGGCTATTTTTGAAAAGTTCCTAGAGTCGGTAGCTCTTTCTATTATAAACCCAAGTTCGTTATCTGAGTCATCTTCCCAATTAAGTTTGACCTTTGTAGAGGACAGCATATCTGCTTTTAACATAAGAGCAGGGCTAGGCTCAGCGGTGTGAATGGAGTAATGTGAACTAGCACAAAGTTCTTTTGAATTGTATGCAGTGATTCTGTAATAATAGTCTGTATCAAGTTCGATATTATTGCTGTCAGAATAAGACGAAATATTACTGTCGAGTGTTGATAAAACTGAGTAGTTTTTATCAGATTCATTTTTTCTTTCTACTTTTAAAGTGTAGTCATTGCCAGGGGGATTGGTCCAACTCAAGTCAATTCTTCCAGTACTTACAGGTACGCATTTTAAGTTCGATGGAGAGAAAAGGCGTGTTATGGGATTAGATATATTGCTGTAAGCTTTGTAGTTTTTTGTATTCATATTTAAACGGTATCTATATGTTCCATCGCCTGAAAGGTTGTCTACGAAATAGGTACTGTCCTTTTCGATTTCATCTAAAATGGTTTTCCATGGTCCCCAGGAATCTTCTAAATAAACTGAACGCTCCAATACAAATTCATCAATATTGTTATTTATGTCCCAGGAAATTTTAGCGTTTTTATTAACTAAATCAGCAGTGATAGTAGGTAATTCTATTGGTGTAACAGTTATAGCAGAGGAGTTAGTCGAAGTATGACCCTTGCCGTCACTTGAACTTAGCAAGTAGCTTACTTCATTTTCATCTAAATCCGTATCTATGAAAGTAATTGAGGTTCCATCGTTAGATAAAGTGGCTATTGTACCTATATCAACCTTTATGACTGACGTGTTATGCACAGCTTTAGAATTGTTAACCCAAGTTATAGTTACAGACTTTTTATTCAAATCCACATTGTATGAGGCAATAGAGGGGGCTTTCATATGCGTTGTTGCAGCGCTTTTATTAACTGTTTGAACAACTTTACCATCGGAATTTATTGCGCTAACGCTGTAGTTATAAGTAGTTTGAGGTAATAAGCCCGTATCGGAATAACTCAAGAAATTTCTTTCAGTGTCAACATTAATCCTTTTTAAAAGGGTATTGTCCCTTGAAACTTTATAATATACAGAATTTGTAACAGAAGTCCAGTTTAAGTTTATTTGAGTGTCGGAATGGGCAACTGCGTTATCTATATGGAGAGTAAACGAAGCTTCTGATAATGAACCGGCAGCAAATAGATATATAATTGCTGCCGATATTATCACAAAAAGTTTTAAAAATTTGTATATACAAGTATTATTAAACATTAATATCCCTCGCTAGTATAGATTGGATTTATTAAAAATTAATCCTATACCATTTTTATCGAAAGATTTCGTCTAAAAGTTAATGTATACATTATAGTTTTATTTACTTTTTTAGAGAATAGGAATTTATAAAAGACCTAGAAAATGTAAAAACAAAGAACTTAATTTAAGTAGAACCTGTTTTAGTGTCAAATGACGTAATTCTTAGACGTGAGTACTAGAAGCTGTAGCCGAAGGCTTGATAATTTGAAGCAAAAATGCCACGGATGGCATTTTTAGCGTATAGGACAGGATGTCCTTAATACGCGGGCGAAAAATTATCAAGACAAGGCTTACAGATTCTTTACGAAGGTCTTCGAATGGAGACATTTGACACTAAAACGAGGCAGGTACAACATTAATGCTAGTTTATAAAATATAATTATCATTAATTTGTATCCCTAACCAAAAAAAATTTAAGTCAAGAGCGAAGCGAATTTTCTTGATTTTGCCTTATTTTAAAAATACGAAAACGTTTATCCCCTAATGTATTCGTCTATTGCCTTTGCAGCCTTTTTTCCAGCTCCCATTGCAAGTATAACGGTTGCAGCACCGGTTACAGCATCTCCGCCAGCAAATACACCTATTTTACTGGTAGCTCCCGTCTCTTCATTTGCAATTATTCCACCCCATTTTTGTGTGTCAAGATCTGGAGTTGTTGAAGTGATTAAGGGGTTTGGACTTTGACCGATAGCAATTACAACATTATCAACGTCTATAACATGCTCAGAACCTTTTATAGGCACAGGTTTTCTTCTTCCGGAGGCATCCGGTTCACCAAGTTCCATTTCAATACATTCTGCGCCTTTAACCCAGCCATCATCGGTACCTATAATTTTTACAGGATTTGTGAGAAGTTTAAAAATTATGCCTTCTTCCTTAGCATGATGAACTTCTTCCAATCTTGCAGGCATTTCGGATTCAGATCGTCTGTATATGATGTATACATTTTCCGCGCCGAGTCTCTTTGCGCTTCTTGCAGCGTCCATAGCAACGTTACCACCGCCAACAACAGCTACCGATTTACCTACTTTTACAGGTGTGTCACAATTAGGAAATTGATATGCTTTCATGAGGTTTATTCTTGTAAGAAACTCGTTTGCTGAGTATACTCCGTTAAGATTCTCGCCTTCTATTCCCATAAAACTAGGAAGTCCTGCTCCTGAGCCAATAAATACAGCTTCAAATCCCTCAGTCATAAGTTCATCTAAAGTAAGAATCTTTCCTATAACCATATTTGTTTTAATTTCAACACCAAGTTTTCTTACATTATCAATTTCTTTTTGAACTAAATCTTTTGGAAGCCTAAATTCAGGGATTCCATACATTAACACACCTCCAGGTGTATGAAAAGCTTCAAATATGGTAACATCATAACCCATTTTTGCAAGGTCGCCTGCACAACTGACACCAGCAGGACCAGAACCTACAATAGCAACTTTTTTATTTAGTTTTTTAATATTAACTTCTTTTTGCTCAACATTTGCCATATACCAATCAGCTACAAATCTTTCAAGTCTTCCAATGCCGACAGACTCACCCTTTTTTGCTCTTACACAAAATTTTTCACATTGAGTTTCTTGAGGACAAACTCTGCCACAAATGGCCGGAAGACTGTTGGTCTCTCTGATTTTTTCATAGGCCTCTTTAAACTTGCCTTCAGCCACCAGCTTTATAAAATCAGGAATTTGAACATTTACAGGGCATCCTTGTATACAAGGCTTGTGCTTGCACTGAAGACATCTTTGAGCCTCCTCTTTTGCCATTTCTTCATCATATCCGAGTGCTACTTCATGAAAATTCTTATTTCTTACATTGGGATCTTGCTCTGGCATAGATACTTTATTTGATGACATATTAGGCATCGTCAACACCTCGCAATCTACATTCATGTTTTTCTATAGATTCTTTCTCTTCTTTTTTATACATAAGTTGTCGTCTCATAGCTTCATCGAAATCAACTTCATGTCCGTCAAAATCAGGACCATCTACACAGGCGAACTTTGTTTTTCCACCAACGGTCACACGGCATCCCCCGCACATGCCGGTTCCATCTATCATTACAGGATTCATACTTACTATTGTTTTAATACCATATTGCTTTGTAAGGTTGCTTACTACTTTCATCATTATAAGAGGTCCTATGGCGATTACTAAATCATACTTATTTCCATCTTCTATGAGTTTTTTTAATACATCGGTTACAAAACCTTTATTTCCGTTTGAACCATCATCGGTAGTTATAAAAACTTTATCGCTTACAGAATTTAGCTCTTGTTCTAAGATTATAAGATCTTTGTTTCTAAATCCTGCTATAGTATCAACTTTGGCTCCTAAACTGTGAAGTTTTTTAGCCTGTGGAAATGCAATAGCTGTTCCTAATCCTCCACCAATAACAGCTGCTTTTTTTACGCCTTCTAGGTGTGATGCTACGCCTAAAGGACCAACAAAGTCTAAAATGGCATCGCCTTCTTCTAAATTTCCCAGCATTTTTGTTGTTTTCCCAACTTCCTGAAAGATTATTGTAATAGTTCCTTTTTCTCTGTCATAATCTGCTATGGTTAGTGGGATTCTTTCACCTTCTTCACATACTCTTAAAATTATAAACTGTCCTGGTTCTGCCTTTTTTGCTACTAGTGGTGCTTCAACTTCTAATAGTTTAACCAGCGGATTTAGGATTTGCTTTTTTATTATTTTAAACATATTAAAACCTCCTTATGGAAGATGCAATATTTTGTTTAACTTATTGTATCATTTTTTTGGATATTATTTAAGTGATATTTATATAAAATAGGAAGTAAAATAATGGAGCTATGGCGAAAATGAAAGTATGTTTTACAAAGCCTTGCATAAATGACTTTCTAGAAATAAAAGTAAATAAGGTAAAAATGTCTTGTTAACTCTTGTAAACAGCAGGACTTAGAGAATGCAAGTTTGAAAATTATGTCTTGCAAAAAGTGTAAAATCGAATTATTTTTAATTACCTCTTGCAATTTTGAGATGAATTTGATATAATTCCAATGGTTTAACATCTATTAAAATTCTAAATAAATTCGGTAAGTTAGACTCTTCCGAATCGGGAAGTTTGTTCTGCAAACTTCTTAAGTTAATCCCCAAATATTTATTTTGGGGTATACAATGTAGTGTACCTTCTTATGTGGTATGCAATGGCGTGTGTTACTTAATTAAAGAATTATCTTTTTAACAAGAGTCTGTAGAAGGCTTTTGTTATAGTTTGTTTAAATGAACTTATGCTTATTTTGCTACTTTTAATAGGTTATTTTTGTTATATCTGTAAATAATAAAGAAAGTAATTTGCCTAAAAAGCAATTGCCCATATATATTAATTTTTTAGGAGGGATTTTTAAATGAAAATACTATCAGGTGTTATGGAAAGAGTTATAAAAAGGAATCCGAACGAGCCGGAATTTCATCAGGCTGTTAGGGAAGTGTTAGAATCATTAGAACCAGTGGCTGAAAAGCATCCTGAGTGGGTTAAAGGCGGAGTATTTGAAAGAATTGTTGAGCCTGAAAGACAAATCATTTTCAGAGTGCCATGGGTTGATGATAATGGTGATGTTCAGGTGAACAGAGGATTTAGAGTACAGTTTAACAGTGCTATTGGACCTTACAAAGGTGGTTTGAGATTCCACCCGTCAGTATATGTTGGTATAATCAAGTTCTTAGGTTTTGAGCAAATATTAAAAAATTCATTAACAGGATTGCCTATGGGTGGAGGTAAAGGTGGAAGTGACTTCGATCCAAAAGGAAAATCAGACGGAGAAATAATGAGATTTTGCCAAAGCTTTATGTTTGAATTAGCTAAACACATTGGTGAAAACACTGATGTACCTGCTGGAGACATAGGTGTTGGCGGCCGTGAAATAGGATATATGTTTGGAATGTACAAAAAAATGAAGAATGATTTTGCAGGTGTATTGACTGGTAAAGGATTAAACTGGGGTGGAAGTCTTGCAAGAACAGAAGCTACAGGTTATGGATTGTGTTACTTTATGGATGAGGCTATGACACAAATAAAAGGTAAATCCTTTAAAGGAGCAACAGTTGTTATTTCCGGTTCCGGTAATGTTGCTATATATGCAACTCAAAAGGTTCATGAATTAGGTGGTAAGGTTGTTGCATTAAGTGACTCCAGTGGATATATCTATGATGCTGATGGAATTAAACTTGATACTGTTCAACAGATAAAAGAAGTTGAAAGAAAGAGAATTAAAGAATATGTTAAATATCATCCAAATGCAAAATACACTGAAGGATGTTCAGGTATTTGGTCTATTAAGTGTGATATAGCGCTTCCTTGTGCTACACAAAACGAGCTTGACGGAGAGGCAGCAAAAACTCTTGTTGCTAACGGATGTTTTGCAGTAGGAGAAGGTGCGAACATGCCATCAACTCCTGAAGCAATAGAAGTATTCTTGAAGAACAATGTAGTATTTGGACCTGCTAAAGCTGCAAATGCAGGTGGAGTTGCTACTTCAGGTCTCGAAATGGCACAAAACAGTGCAAGATACTCATGGACATTTGAAGAAGTTGATGCAAAACTTAAAGATATCATGGTTAATATCTATAAGAATTCAAGTGAGGCTGCTAAAGAATATGGTCAGGAAAACAACCTTGTTATAGGTGCAAACGTGGCTGGATTCTTAAAAGTTGCCGATGCAATGTACGCTCAAGGTGTTGCATACTAATTTTACTAGTATCTATAAAAAGGCGCGGCTTATTAATTTGAGCTGCGTCTTTTTTGAATCACCTAAATTACAAAAGATAAAAGTATATTTTCTAAATACTAAATATTAAGATTAACAAATTAACGAAGGGTGTATTTAATCATTGTGAACCATATTATTCCAATAACTAAAGCTCCGAGGCTAAGAGAATGTATAACTCGCTACGGGTCGAATCAAAACTCGCTACGCTCAAACAGTGATTCGACTAATCCTTCGCTTCGTTAACATTCTCTAA